>JAAUXU010003931.1_pt1 | contig 24039 bp, 41 predicted proteins | sample 7278151 | NCBI WGS metagenome assembly JAAUXU01 (sample SAMN14350113, study PRJNA611818) | marine sediment metagenome | isolation source: surface marine sediment (1.8m) | place: French Polynesia: Moorea | collected 2018-08 | reverse complement strand
CACGTCTCCGACGTGGAGTTGGGGACCAGCTGTGGCCTCCCCCCCCTCCCCCCCCCCGTGTGTGTTGCCATCCAACCAGAAAAGGGTGTGGCAACTCACGCGCACGCACGCGCGCAATATGAGGCTCAAATAGGTGGCAGCTTCTCTTTACTCTGTGACTCACAAATTGCACTCATTGGGCGGGGAGAACAAACAGACGTACATCAGGGAGGGGCCAAGACAACAGCTGATCCAAAAGATCTCCACTGTCGCCCCCTCCACCTCCTCCCCCACTTAAGAGGTGGCGTGACGAAATAAAAAAAAAGGGGGGCAAAACTCTTGACCACACCCTGTGTGGAGTTAAATGGCCAAGAAGTAGGGGGAGCTGGCAGAAGTAGTAGTAACCTTTTCCTTAGCCGCATCCACTCACTCCAGAGTCGCCAAGCAACAGAGTCGTTGGACCGTGGCGTAATCAGCAGAAAGTGCAACACACGCCAGTCTAGAAAAGTTAAGCAGAGACATCGGCAAACGCACCCTTCTAAATGCACGACTGCAAAAAGAGTATAACTCAGCAAGACACAACAGAGTTTCACTCAGGTTTTGCCCCTATGCGCAGATCGGACCAAGGAAAGCTCCTGGTGGTTTTGTTTGGTGGACTGTCAGCACTGCCAACCTTCCCGGTCCAAGCTGTACTGTCTAGCCTTGTACTTACAGTTAAGGCACGCTCAAGTGGACGCACAAGTACAAATTACTCAAGGTTTCCCTCGGTGCGCAGATTGCCTGGGAAAAGGTGCGTGCGCACCACTTCTACTACCAGCGTGGCTTTTCGTCACCTTCTCAAGAAGTTCCATACCTGTGGACAACGCAGTCTCATGTCTTTTCTCAGTCCTTGTCGCTTCCCCCCCTTCCCCTAAAATTTAGTTGTGGCTCAAAATTTTCATGCTGACGTTTGCCATATTTAGAATTTCGTTTTTAACAATATTGAAAAGGGTTCCTCGAATAGACAAAGAAAACAGGAGGCCGTTTAAGGACCTTCTGCAGTCAAACCGGTGATCCAATCACTTGCATCGAGTTCTTTGGCAAAAAATTTAGCGTAGGTGAGTGTGCAAATTTGTCAGCCTACCTTTGTTCGTCCTAATAGTCTCAATGATGCTGTTGGTGGCCTCCTCGGGGCTGACGGCGTCCCACAGTCCGTCGCAGGCTACGATGAGGAAGTCCTCGGATCCGTTGAGGTCCACCGTCGTCACGTCCGGCTCGCAGCTCACGTACGGCTTGTACTCGCCGTCGCCTAAGGCGGAACGAAAGGGAAAAATGCCGAAAACACACCGGGTACAAGGTTGCGTGAAGTCGCAGTCTCATTACCGCAGATTCCTTTCTGTCTGCAGCCAGAACTGGCCGTGCAGACATGATAAGCTGTAAAGCATCTCCGCGAGGCCTGTGGGACGTTCGTACGTCTTCGTATCGCACAGGCCTACGTATGTGGATGGAGGCCTCAACAAGGCAGCAATCAGAGGCAGAGACTCATGCTCTTCCTCCTCGATCTCGTTGCTTTACGCACCTCTTTATTCCAAACATGATTATTATGCTCGTCACCCATGTAGGCCACTCATACAGCTGAGAAATTGACTCGTCGAATTCCCAGAAAAATTTACACGAATAAATCAGATAAAATCACAGCAGCAGCAACAGCTCACGAGGCCCAGGCCGCCAGCTCAGCCATCTCGTCGTCCTCCTGCTTGGCCTTGTCGGCCTTGACCTTGGCTTTAGCCGGATCGCCCTGGGGAACCTCAGGCAACTCCGCAGGGGTCGGATCCACGCGGAGCAGCTCCTTGTCGAGCCTCTCCTGCTCGTCATTCTCCACCTCGTCCCGCAAGTCGTTGAGTTCGGCTTCTAGCTCGTCCTCGTCGAACTCTTGTCCGAAAGCCACCGGGTTCGAGATGGCCTCCGAGATCTCTCTGGCCACGTCCTGCTGCTCAGCGATGTCATCCATCATGTCGTGGACTTGGTCGACGTCCATGTCGGCGTGCGCCTTCTTCAAGGCCTTGGCGGCCTCGCCCATAGTGGTCAGCACTGCCGTGTTAGTGTTGGCGCCCTCCAGCGCCTCGCGCTGCTGCTCGATGGTTGTCAGTGTCCCGTCGATCTGCGCCAGTTGGCCCTCGTAGCGCTTCTTGCGCTTAAGCGCCGCCAAGGCCGCGCGTTTGTTCGTCTTGGCATTGCGTTTGGCCGAGGTCACCTCAGATTCAATCTTCTTCTCCAGGAATTCCTGCTTCTTCACCAGCATGTCCTCCGTCTCGCGCAGCTTCTGGATCGCTTCTCCGGTGGTCGGGGCCTTCTCGCCCTTCTTGCGCCCGAAGAAACCGCCAAATAACCCGGAGGAAGAACTCATCTTGACAAAGTTTCGCCCGTGACTCAAGCAATGCAGTCCTTCTAGCAAGCTCTGCCCCCTTAAGAACGCAGCTGCAGCTACTTCAGCAGGACTCAGGGTTGTCAGCAAAGTTGCGCAGCACTCGAATCCCAACCCTGTCCGCCAGCGGGATCGATCAACCAAGACACTTTGCTGCACGCAACGAGTCTGGAAGAGCCTCCTTGGAGCAGCCCCCACACCAAAAGCTCTCTGTGCACCACCGACTCGAGAGCTTGAAGGACGTCTGTGTCACTCCTGAATGTGACTTCTTTGTACAAGAAGTGACTCAGCAACGCGTGACGTCAGCCTCAGCAATTTGGCGGGAATTTTGAATCGGGCAGACCATATTTCCTCCTCTTTTTTTTGCGCAAAAATGCTCCTCCTCCCCTTCTTTCCACTCTGCTGGGTGCAGTAGTTGGTGCTTTTTCTACTGGTTATTTATAGAAAAAAAGAACTGAAGCGTGAAGTAGAACAAGAAGAAGAAGACGGAGGAGCGAGAGTGCGAAGAAAAAAAGCCCCTGCGCATATGAACAAATGCGTGTCAAGCGTTCCATGAAGTCGTCCCTGCTCGCAATTATGAACTGCGGCTGCTTCACCTTTTTGCAATTGGCCAAAAAGCAGTGGCGAAACAAATCTTTTCATTTGTAGGTGCTGCCAACGCCTTCAGAGTCCTGGTCCATTGATTGAATGGAAAGCAGCAGGTATAGCAGAAAAAAATAATGTGCCTTATCGAAAATCTCCATGTGGGAGCGCGTAGACGTCAATAATGGGCAACAAGAACGGATTGTGCAACCAGGCCTGGAAGAGGCAGGGAGACAAAAAGTGCCTTCAGGAGTAGATTCAAAGATGGGAGGGGAGCTGACGGGGAAAGGGCGGGCGCGACCCTTCAGGGGGTACTTTTCCTTTAGCCCAACCTTTGTTTGAGTACCAGGTTGCACGGCGGAAAGCACTACATGGATATTTGATAAGCTCCGCGTATAGCTTGAATAACTAATAATCTTGGCTGGCAGGCAGGAAGGCAGTGAGGGACCTGCCATTAGTCTGGGCGGTGGATACCGCACGTAAGTAGAAGAAAAAAATGTCTCGCAAAGAGTCCGAGGTGACTCTGGAAGGCACCCTGGGCATCATCAAGCCTGCTGCGGTCGTCAAGGAGGACCAGATCCTCGACGCCATCCGCCAGGCTGGCTTCCTGATCGTGGAGAAGCGCCGATTCCGCTTCAGCCAGAGCCTGGCGCAGGAGTTTTATCGGGGCAACAAGGACAACGTGGCCGAAGTCACGTCAGGCGACTGCGTCGCTCTCTGTCTGGCCAGGGAGAACGGGGTCAACGAGTGGAAGGAGTTGATGGGAAGGTCAGGACACGGAACTCTGCTGCAACTTCTTGAGACTCCAAAGGTCCTCAAGACTCTCACTTTGCAGCTCTTGGATAAGCTAAGCTGCTCAAACAACATTTCTCTATGCAATCTCGACTTGCTTTGCACAAGTCACTCATAGGCAGCGGAATATTTCAGGCCATCTGACCCCAATTCCCTGAGGTCGAGGTTCGGCTGGACCGCGTTTCACGGGTCCCAGACCCCCGCGGACTCGGAGAGAGAGATCGAGCTCATTTTCCCCCACATTCTGAACGGACAAGACGGTGGGTGCGGCCACCCCGTGACCAGGTGTGACCTGACCTGCCTGATCTGGTTCTCTTGCAGACTCTGACCCGGACGACGAGGGCACCAAAGGAGTGATGACCAACGTCCTGGACAAGAGTCTGGCCGAGCAGCCCGACGACGACCACAAGCGGTACTTGCAGAAACACATCTGCCCGACGTTGGTCAAAGGGCTGACAGAGATGTACGAGGTCAGGCCCAAGAGTCCCCTGGGCTGGTTGGCGGACTGGCTCTCGGAAAACAACCCTTACAGGCAGTAATGAGACATCTACACTACGCACAGTGTGAGCCAAGACAAAAGGTTGACTCATACGGTGCCCACACTCACCGATAGCTCTGGAGACTGCTAGTTGTCCGTTCACTCGCCAAGTTCCCCAGAAGATGACTGATCCTCCGAGATCCTCTATCCTTGATTGTTCATCCTGAGAACAAAACACACACAAAATGAGATATTTTGGAATGTAAAAACTTGACAGAAAAGCAAAAACTTAGGTATTGTTCAAGTTACACAACAAAGAGACAAACAAATGTGTGGGTTTTTTTTCTTGACTCACCGGTCTGTTTGGCTTGTGGGGTTCCACTATCTTCATGGGGTTGCCTCCCCGGACGAGGACGGCCTGGGAGTCCCCGAGCCAGGCCGTGTACAAGGTGGAGCCGCGGATCAGAGCGCAGACAGCGGTGGTGCCGCTTTTGAGTGGCTAGAAAATCCGGAGAAAAGCCAATTTCAATATAGCAAAACCGCCAAGAGTCGGTCTCTGGATGTCTTTTCCCACGATATCGACATTTTATGCGGCGGAGAAATCTTCTTGCTCGCGGGCACGCACATAATTCAACCCTGTCGTGCGTCACTTTTGACGCAGAAAGCGCGTTAAAAAAAACCCTGACTGATCTTCTGACAATTAGTCAAGCTGGGAGGCGGAATTCCAGCGGAATTCCGGCGGAATTTCTGCTCAGCCGTTTCTCTGGTCTGCCAGCCTCGGTTCTAGGGGAGAATTCCCGTGGAATTGGTCCACTGCTGCTGGACCCAGACCCACTTGAAGTGGAGATCCCTACCTACCTCGTGTCGTCCTTTCTCCAGGAAGTTGGTGTCTGCCTGTCTGAATGCATCCTTGATTGCACCTGCGACGTCCTTTGGGTAGAGCTCACTCTTCAGAATGTTGGCGTGCAGGTGTGAGGCGGCGTACGCGGCCGCGTCCTTGCCGGCGTGTCCGTCGTACACGCCGTAGAACGACAGAGGAGGCTCGGAACAAATCTGGAGGAAAAGTGCGTCTCAAATGAATTGTTATCCCGGTCTGCGTCACACTTATAAAGAAAAAGATATGCATCAATACTTTTTTCTTCTCCTCCAAAGCGTCGCTCAAATGTGACCAATCTTATATTGAGAGGAAACAAATAACTAAGTGACTCAACTGTGCGTGACCAAAAAGAGACCTGACACGTAGAAAATGTAATATTTATCCGCCTCCTTGGATGGCGTGACGGAAAAGTACACCGATCATTCATTTTCACTCTCTCTCAAGCGCTAAAACGTATGCGCCACATGTCTGACGCACTGAGAAATGGACTGGGATGGACTCCACAGAGTTTCCCGGGGGCAAAGTCAACCACTACTTGACAAAGGTCTGGTGGGCACGCCTGCCTGCCTGCCTGACCCCTGGACTGCGGTCTGGATTGTCCTACCTTTGGCGTTTGGTCCTGGAAGATGACGTTGACGTCGTGGAGGATCACGTGTCTGTCCTCCATCTTCCTGCGGCCGTTCTTCACGGCGGTCACAGAGCAAGGCACAACTCGACCTGAAAGAGGGAGGCGATTGAAGCATGTTGAAATGCATGTTGAAACCAGAGCAAACAGACTTTTTTGCCCGCATTGAACTCACCATTTTTTATTTCCAGGTGGTCTCCCTGGTAATTCTTGTCAGCTTTCAGTCTTTTGCACACCTCGTTCACCGTTGAGGTCACGTTTTGCAACAGGTTCATCGACTTGAACACTGAAGAAAAAAAGTTGCAGTCACAGTGAAGCTTTTGCAAGTCATAATAATGGGCAAAAAAAACCCTGGGCCAGCTGACTTGCCAATAACAATTATCGTCAGGAACCCATTCAAACAATTGGTCATTGCAAAAGTGTCCCATCTGTCTCACTTTCTTCTTACTATTCTTTTGTGGCATATCTCCGTCGTCATCGGCGATTTGGTCCCTTCCGGCGAGGTCCACCTGGTCGCACGAGTACCTGGTCACGGCCTCGTCCAACACGGCCTTGGTCAGGCTGGCCTCAAGATTGGCAGGACATGACCTAGAGAGAGAGGGAGGGAAAAAACTCTCATTTTTATGGCTGAAATGTATGTCAAATGCCTTTTTTTCCCTAAATTGACCGGCAAACCGCAAACATTGAGAAAGGGTTGTTAACCAATCTCTTTTTGTTCTCTCTCCATCGCCTTTATTCTACCTCCTCCAGTCGTTCTTGCCATCGCCCTGTAGTGAACCCGGGGGACCGGGCGAGGGCGGGAGCGACCCCGTCGGGGAGTAGTTGTTGTAGTACCGCTTCTTCCTCCTCTTGAGGCGCTTGAACAACTTTCGCGCGCGATCCATGGCGGTCTTGACCACTTTCTCTTTCTTGAACCGCACGAAGTAATATTCCACCAATTTGTGGTGCGTGACAATTAAGGAGAGGACGAAACGCGAGCTCTGTCCTCTTCGCTCGTCCAGAAGCGACTGAGGAAGAAGGGGAAGGAGGGAGAGATCGCGACGGCGCACGCGAGGCTCGCCAGGCAGACGCACAAACAGACACTAACGTTCAGCAGGTTAATTGTGCCACATGGAGGCGCCGTCGGGGTTGACCCTTGACAGCCGCCAACTCACAATATTTCTTCGTCGCCGCTCCAATGTGGGAAACAGCGTGAATGACAAAACAATCACTTATTTGTACGACGAAACAAGCAGCCAAATGCCTGTTTGTCTTGCCAGGGGGAGTGAGGAAGTGGAGAGGCCTCCCCCTCTGACAGGATTACGCCTCCCTCCCCCTTTTCGAAGTAGGCGCCGAAGCCGCGCCGATGCCGCGCCTCTTTGAATGCAACCCCTTGTCTTTCTGTCATAGGCGCAGCAATCAAAATACCATTATCTGGCAACTCCCTTTATACAATTTTTAGCAGATGACAACTTCTTTATGGTTCGTATTTGAAATAGATGTGGGTAATTGCAATTCTTGATTCTGGAACGACGAAAGCGATGAAACGGTCTAAGGAGCACGCACAAAGAGACTACTTTGCGGTGCGCGCAGAAGAAGTAGACGAGGACTTTTGTTTCAAGGACCTGCCAAAGTGGGACGACTGTGACACGAACTTTCTCTCGCGTGTCGGTGGGCCGGCACCACATGGGGGGGCAGGACCGAGAGGCTGTGGAGCAACGAGCATGTGTCTCGACTCTGTGCAGGTATGCACAACGTCTGAATTCCTAGACCACAAACGTTAGGCTACTTCCTCTAAACAGAGATAAAACAAGTCTCTCCTTCCCTCCCTCGGACGGAGTATTGTGCAGTGCAATAGACTGGGTCTTACTGGGAATCCCGCCGTGAATCTCTCCCTCCTCCTCCAGATGGAGGACTACAAGCACGCCGAGAGCTCCCACGGCAAAGTTGGGTACTCGCACGAGTCCATGGACTATCGAGTGACCAACATGATATTCAAGTATGCTCCCTTTATGCGTGAACAGCTCCTGTTGGTCAGAGATCCCTAAGCGACCACGTCCAGTCACCCCTTTCTGCTCTCCCGTTAACTCCATACTCACATGTATTGCAAGTACTGCATGGTCCAGTCGACGACCTCGGCCGCAAACTCCTCCGTCGCCACCGTGTAGTTCCCATGCTTCACAGACAAAAAGTTATCGTCCCGATGATTCCTGGCAAAGTGTTCCAGGAACTCCGGAAGCGTCAGCGGCGGCTGCTCGGCGGCTCCGTCATCGTTGTCTGTCGACGCCATGAACTCGGCCATGAAACGGGACTTCGTCTTCGTCGTTTCACTCATTTCAGGCAGCAGCAGCACCAGCGGTCTTCATTCTGTTGTTCGCCGTCTCCACGAGGCCAGACAGTTTGTTCCAAAATCCACCAAATCGAAGTCGCCGGCGGACGCTGCAGCTGAGTGGCGTGACCAGTTGTGGTCACACCGCCTGAAGTACGTCAAGTATCCAGCAGACCCGCCCTGTACAGGAACTTTCCACATTCTGTCACGCAACCTCTGAGCCGATAATTTGTAAACAACATAAGAAAACTGACTGAAGACAGGTAAGAAGGAGATGAAGAAAGCCGGAATTCCAGCATCTGAATAGACGGCTGCATCATCCCGATGGCTGGCGGTGAGGACAAGAACAGCAGGGAAGAGGAGGACGAGACGCCTCCTCCCCCACATCACTTGTTCGAGGTGATCTGCCGGGGCAAGGAAGACAATGCGTACGCGGTGAGAGAAGCCCTGGAGAAGGATGACCAGGACAGACAGACGATCCTGGAGCTAACGGATTCGTCTGGAATGACTCCACTTATGCACGCAGCCTGGAAGGGCAAGCCGACGGTCACCAAGATGCTCATAGACATGGTGAGAGAGTGCCATCCTGTGAGGGCCTGTGACGCATGATAAGCTAAAACCAATGAGTGGGAGATATCGGGTGACTCACGAATAGCTGCCAGAAAGTAGATCTCTTGGGGTGTGGGAGATGAAGAGACTCATCTCTAATACTGTTTTGGGAGATTGTGTACTGCAGCTATGCCGCGCTGACGACGATAATGTTTTTCAGGGCGCTGATCCCAACGGCGGCTCCCACCAGCACGACTACAGCGCCTTGCACTTTGGAGCGCTCGCTGGCTCTGACTCCGTCTGCCGCGTGCTCGTGGAGGCCGGAGCAAAGGTCGATGCCGTCAACACCGTCAAGAGGACGCCGGCGCAAATGGCCGCTTTCGTAGGTAAGTACTTGCCCCCTCTCCGCTGAGAAGAGACTGCTCGCTCTCAATCTGCTCTACAAGGTCACTCCAACTGCGTCGCCGTGATTAACAACTACGTGCCCAAGGAGGACGTCTACTACTTCACTAGGAAACAGCCACTGGAGAAGGAGGCTAAGCTGCAGCCAACGTTAGCCAAGTCAATACATGAGCTGGTCATGAGTGTGAGTACGATATGGCGTAGAACGGACATAAGGATCACTTTGGGACTACAGTCAAACCCCGAAGTTATGATACTGCCTAGTCGGCGGCAAATAGTGCATATTTGTTCTTAAGAAAATTATCCTCATATGAATCCGTTTTACGGTCCGCTGATATTGAAGGCAAGAAAGTCCTATTCTTATACTGTAAGAGGTGGTTGCTCGCCCCGTGCAAGTAACGTCAAACATGTTGCAGATGAACATCCATCCAGTGAGGATGGCGCTTGAACTCAAGAAAACGTCTACGATGCTAGATAACTTGTCCAAGGTGGTCCTGATCCTGGGGCTGATGTCTGATCGCCAGTTTAGGGACCGCAAGGACGTCAATGAAGTCCTCTCCTTGAAGTTTCACATGATCCATTACATCCTCAAAGATTTGCTTAAGCAGAAGGAAAAGTACAAAAATAAGAGCAACTTTGTGGATCTGTGGATCAAATCCATGCTGGTGGGGAGAGACCTTGACGGATTTCCGGTATTCCAAGAGGATTTCCTGCGACAGGGGATCAAAGAATTTCCCTACAAGGAATCCACACTATTCCAAGCATTGGTAATAACGAAATTCAATGCGCTGATGACACATTTTTCCGATTTTACGGTCATTTCTAAATTCTGGCACTTTTTCTTCAGGTTACCAACTTCTCCCAAAGTAAAAGTTACGGCTATTCAAGCGTGAGCGCCTCTGATTACATCAACCAATCGTTCAACGGCCAGTCAGGATTCAAGGATGCCGAGAACTGCGCAACGTGCGGAACTGAAGGGGCTTCGAAGAAGTGTTCAGGCTGTAAGGAACTTTTTTCCCTCGACTCTGTCCAGTTAAGAGAAGAAGACCTCTTTCTTTTCAGGCAAGGTCCTGCATTATTGCCGCCAGGAGTGTCAGAAGCTTCATTGGTTTGCACACAAGAAAGTCTGCGACAACCTAGGTCACGGACATAAGTAGGCATTTTTCCATGTTATAGCTGTGTGATGTTGTTGTGGTAGCTTCAACGTACATGTATGTTCGTTAGCACTAAACTTAGGATGAAATAAGAACCACATTGGGAACTTCCCAGTGACTGCTTCATTGTCTTTCCAACAATTAGTACAGGGGTTCCTCCTTAATGGTGATTTCCTCATCCTTCTCCCGCTTGATCTTAGTCTTCCTCAAGTACGTCTTCAGTGTCACGTTCGAGGGTACCTCAAACTTGGGCACTTCTGAGATCTTCTCGTCGGCGATGACGCCTCCGTGCTTCAGGTCTTTCTTTGCGTAGGTCCGCAAGTGCACCCTCAACTGAGACTGCTTCTTGAACACTTTGGAGCATTTGGGGCGGCTGAAAATGGACGCACGAATTCAACACGTTGGTAACTTCCATCAAATGTTCACCTACCGCGCAGGTTTCATCATTGCCCTGTGTCTGTGCACGAGCTGTCTGAGGGGCGAAGACTCCGACGGCATCTCCGTGAGGTAGAAGTTGCACGGCTGATGATGAACTAAACGACAACGGTTGCAAGCAGTTGTAATGCACTTTTCACTCGACTTTTTTTCTAATATGACTGCCAATCTTAACTTTAAGACGACACCTTTGTTTGGTTTGTTGTCTTCATACAAAAATCGACCACACGCATGTGAATATTTGTGTAAAGGCAGCATGAAAATGCTGAACTGAGAAATGATCGAACCTGAGTGGATTTTGGTGTGTTTCCTGAGCGAGGTCTCCGAGGAAAAGGTCCTGTTGCACTGGGGACAATCGAAGATTTCTCTCGTCACGTTCGTGCACGTCTTCTCCTGCTCGTGGACTTTATTGTGCATCTCCAGCTGCACAGGGCTGCCGTAGGCTGACCCGCAAACCGGACACTCGTGGAACTTCTTTTTCTTCTTGTCCTCCAAGTTGTGGACGTGATCTTTGAGGTGATTTCTCAGCGAGTCTTTTCTGCCATGTTTGCATTGGCAGAGTGCGCACGCAAACAGAGGTTTCGGCCTCACGCGGCACAACCCACGCCCCGGAGAAAGCCGCCGGTTCCTTCTCCGGGTCGGCCCGATGTGCTCCAGAGCCCGTGACAGCGAGGGGAACTCAACCCCGCAGTCCGGGCATATGTGGGGAAGCTCAGAGGCGTCGTTGCTAACCCGGACAGAATATAAGGTAAGGGTTACTTCTTCAATAAGTTAGTGACGTCACATGGGCTCGGTAATCACTTCAAATGCTGCCTTCTATTGAATGTTAACTTTATTAACATTTCTCACTCGTGACCATGACTGCAAGCAGCCATAGGCAGGTGATAGTGCTCCAGAAGAGCACAGGCAATTCTCTTACCTCACGAACGTGTGCGCGTAAGCGTGCTTGGCGAACTTGGTCCTATTGGCGAAGTCAAGGTCGCAGTCGAAGCACTTCCACTGCACCTCGTCCTCGTCTTCGCAGTCCTCGCCGCTGGTGCCGAAACAGGAGCGCTCAAGGATGTCCAGGGACCGACGCTTATTCTCCACCCTGTCCCGCTCACATCTGAGTGCAGCGAAACCCGTGGATCATGATACAAAGCGAACTTCTGGAGCCTACAGCCGAACCCTCACCCGATCTTGTCCAGCATCCACGTTCTCCTGTCCCCGCACACGCTCACGTGGTTCCTCAGGCTGGCCGAGTTCTGGTAGGTGAGGCCGCAGTTGGGACACGGAACAGCTAAAACTGTGGGTCAAAAAATTATGGAAAATGAAGTGTGGCCGGAAAAGCCAACATTGTACCAGGAGAAGAGGTCTCTTCTTCTTCTTCTTCTTCTTCCTCCTCCTCCTCCTCCTCCGTGTCCTCCACAGGCTCTTCCTTGATGAAGACGGCCTCCATTTTGTCAGCTACAAGAGTCCTCTCATCCTCGACTGCATCAAGCTTTCTCTAGCGTGCGTGCGCCAGCGCCCTCTAACGGCGAAGAGCTTCGAGGAGAAAGCAGGCCAAAAATCGATAAACATTTGGTGAGTTTATTTCTCCGACCAAAATGCGTCTTAAAAAACGACTTGCATACTTCGTGGCATGAACACACTTATTAAGGAGCATTTGCCCGGACGTTCTGTTAAGGCCAATGAAGGTCACATACACTTACTGATTGTCGTGATAATGCCAGGTGTTTTGCCCGCAAAATTATACCTGTGCAACGCGCCCTTTAGGGTACTTGGTGGCCCCATAAAAGAACAGAAACCTTCCTCGCTGCTTCTCTTGCGTGGAGATCTAATCACAGGACAGTTCTTGTCAGAGTCTTGTCTTCTGCTCCTTAATTTTCGTGTACAAATGTTCGTCGAGAAGTCGGTATTTAGGCGATTTTTTGTCCTCGTCCTCATCCATGAGCATGAACAGCGGATCGTCGACCACCTCGGGGTTGTAGCCTTCCCTCTGCAAGGACAGCTTCTTCATCTTGAACGTGCCTGAAAGTACGAAAAAGCTGAACTCAACCAGACGAAAGCTCTGTAGCAAGGAGCACACGTAGTAGGAACCAGACCAATCCGTTCTGGCGCCAACGAGCAGCTTATATACATATATATGCAGCTTATGTACTTTGTTGTATTGTGGCAGAATCGTACTTGTCCTCCCTCCTGGAAGTCTCCTTTCTCTGCTCTTAGTATTATAAGCATCATACTTTTTTCGCTATAAGTCGTGATTCCAAATGCTTTCTACTTACAAACAAAATAGTTGTCTAACCGTGTTCAATCATTATCACAGTACTTAATGAGCAAACTCCTTCGAGTTTGCTCATTATATAGCTCATTTGCTCATTATTGCCCTATAGCTACTCACCAGTCATGTCTACTTGCTTCACAATCCTGAGGAACTGCGGGATGGCGTAAGATGGCAGTTGCTGCTTTAAAGACCTGGCAAACGTGTCCAAGTCCAATCCCTCCTGGGGCTCCACGATGGCAGCCATTCCAGCGCGGCCCTCGGCCCCGGGAACCTGAACGAGGTTTATAGAACTTTTCGTTCGAAGTTCATGCATGAAACTTTACCTCCACGCCATAGACGATGGTGTCTTGCTGGCTCAAGACGTTACTGATGACGGCCTCCACCTCCATGGTGGAGACATTTTCTCCGCGCCACCTTATGTCAGAAAAAGAAATGAGAAAGATATTGATAATGTAAATTAGGTTACCACACCTGAATGTATCTCCTAGCCTGTCCACGAAGTACATCCAACCAAACTCGTCCATGGTGAGGAGGTCCCCTGACCGGAACCATGCGTCCCCTTTCCTGTTGTTGTGCGTAGAGTGTGATGACGAGGGAATTTCGACGCAAAATCAGTAGTTCATCGACACGAACCTGAGCACGTCCCTGACGATCTTCTTTTCAGTCGCCGCCTGGTCGATGTAGCCGTCAAAGCTCCTGGAGGGATGGTTCTTGACGATCTTTCCAACAAACTCTCCTCTTTCTCCCGGTTGACATAGCATGCAGAGTCCGTCCTTAGGCGAACGGAGGACCTCACCGGTCTCTCCCACCCGGATCAGCCTGACGGGGTACACGAACGGGAACAGCACCGAAGAGAATCCGACGGCACCGGGCTTGCTATCAATGTTTACTGCAAAGAGTAGAGTGGTAACCCTTAATATAGGTCCTCAGCACTGGATCTTTCAGTCCCAGAATAACCCCACTCGTCGGGAGTCACTGCAACTCCTAAAGGGACGGATTAGCTCATCCTGCACGGCGGCGTCCAACTTACAGACGTTCGAGTTCCCCTCCGTGGCCCCGTAGAACTCGCCGATGCGATGAATGCCGAACCTCTCTGCGAACTGGGTCCAGATCTGCGGTCTGAGCCCATTGCCAAACATGAACTCAACTTTGTGCTGTTTCTCCTCGGGAGTCTCCGGAGCACTCAGGAGATAGCGACAGATTTCGCCGATGTATTGAGCCACCTGGAACGTGGGGACAATTCTGAATGTCTAATTTGATGATAGATTCGCAAATTCACTTTCTTTCCACCCAAAAACGTACTCTAAGGTGGTATAATCATCCTATTCTTCAATATGGTCAGAAAATGAACATACTCACGTTGCAGTTGTACTTGCAGCAGTCTTTCCAGAAGTTTCTAACGGAGAATTTCTTCCTGATGACACAAGTCCAGCCAAACACCATCATAAGGCCGATACCGACGATACCGCCGGCCGAGTGGTAGAGAGGCAATGGATCGTAGAACACCGGATCTCGGATATTTCCCATGTTGTTCATGTAGTACATCCCGGCGCAATAGAAATAAAATCTGGAGTGCTTGATGACCGCGGCCTTGGGCATCCCCGTGGTCCCCGACGTGTAGATGTAGAGCAGCTTGTCTGTGAACCGAGTGCAACGTTGGACGGACTCTGGGACGGGATCCGAAGAAGAGTTCACGAGCTCCACGTCGAGGTTGACGACCCGGGAACTCGACCCCAGAGGTCGCCGATGACCGTTGACTGTCGGGCCGCAGCTAAACAGTCGAAGGTCAGACAAGAACTCGGAGGCGGACTCCGCATCTGGAAGGGAAAGAAGCTCCTACTTCAGGCGATTTATCTTAACTATTCTTTTAGACATGCGATCAAGGCCTGAGAGTCGCAGACCAGGCATCAATAGGGGGGGGGGGAACTCATCATGTACCTGCTGCGTGCTCGGTGTCAAAGATGCACCCGATGGCTGACACCTCGGTGATGCTGTGGATGAGGGGCTTTCCCTTAAGGTTCGAGTTGATAAGGGCGGGCAGGACGCCCACCTTGGCACAGCCCAACCAGAGGCCAACGTACTCCTAGGGGGAAAAAACGAGAAGCTCATGGTGAAAATCCAATAGAAATTGCCCTTGTTACACCGATCTCATCTATCACTATTATAATGAGCTAAAATTAGCTAATTGTTATTGCATCAACAGCATTTTCCTGTGTTGTCAACAGTGCACTTATGTTATGTTATCTACTAAAACAGCATCATTGCATCACTTTTCCTTGTACAGCAGCTTAGCCAATAAGACAGAGATCACATGACTTTGTACAGACCGGTTTGTTATGCATGAACAGGGCGATGCAGTCCCCGGGTTTGTAACCCTCCCGGATCAGGTAGTTGGCGACCCGATTGCTGTAGTCTTCCAGGTCCTGGAACGTCCAAGAGCGATCCTCGTGCACCAGACACTTCTTGTGCGCAAACGACTTGACAGTCTCTTTGAACACCCTCGGCACCGTCATGTCCATTTTCTGGTACATGTACACCAACGACAACAGCCTCAGGTAGCGGAAGGCGCCCCTGAAAGTAAAGGACTTTGAGAGACCGCATTGGCTCCAGCAGATGTTGTTCACAGGGCAAGAGCCCGGACAGCCGGTCGTGTCATCCCTCGCCCACGCGTGGGTGACGTCGGCTGGCAAATCTGAAGGGGCGCACAGAATTGTGAAAGTGCCATTTCTTCGGCTCACCTGGCATCCCGTGGTATCGTGTGCCACGCGAGGTAGATCGTGTAGGATCCTCCGGTGGCTAGGTACACCGCGGTGGCGACCACGGCCACGATCACGGCCGAGGAGACGACGTTCGGCGACTGGCTTTGCGGCGATGACAGAAGCCAAAGGATGGAGGCGGAGAGGACGGACGTCAACGCCAGCCGCCGAAAGTGGACGGAGGACAACATCGTGGAGATGCCGCTTATTTCTCCACCTTTTTTTCTGCTTGTTCAAGTCAGCCAAAGTAGCAACAACAGTGTTGCCAGTTGTTTTCAAGCCTCAGTGACCACAGCAACTGTTGAAATAGCTGCCTGGATGAACCGAGACAAGATCCAAACAAAGCTGCTACTACGATATCTCCATTGTCAGTTGCAAAAATGTGCCTAAAATGTGCTCATGCCCTAAGAGAAAGCTCTCCTGGAGCGCGGAGACCTGGCGCAACGGCGCCCACGAGGCATCGCTCGCACCTTCAACAGTGTTGCCATTCACGCAGTCTAAAATCAATAGCCCTGAAATCGATCTCGTACAGACGATGTTGATGTATATATATCCTTGACTTAAGCAACACACAGGTAGAAAAGCTTAATGAGTATCCGGCTCGGTCTGTGCCCCGCCTAGATCTTTCCCAGCTCGTCGACGTACGCGGCGAGCATCTTGGTGCCCTCAATGTAGTTTCTCTCGTTGATCTTCTCGTTCTGCGAGTGAGCGCCGTCGTCGCAGGCACCCATGGGCAGGAGAATCACGTTCTTGCCTGTGCACTCTTGAAGGGTCAGGGTCACGGGAATCGAGCCACCTGCACAAAATTAGCGCGTGATGTGCGCAAACTGATGTCCGTACACTTTAGTTACCCTCTCTGGTGAGGTCCGGCTCCATTCCGTAGACCAACTTGTTTGCCTTTCTGCCCGCCTGGTAGTTGGGGTCGTTGGGGTCGCTTACCCAGCACCTGGAGTAGTGGGTTACGTAATATCGCACAAGAAAAAGGGTGGCATTTTGCATCTCAATTACCTCCCCCCATGCCCCATAGTGACCTGCATGGAGTTGGGGGATCCTCTCTCAGTCCACTTCTTGTTCAAGTAGTTGATCACCTTCTCTTTGACCTCCTCCGGGGTCTGGTTGGGCACGATGCGAATGGAAAACTTGCCTGTATACACATACCGTTTCTTATTCGTCATTGCTGTTGTGACATTCTACAGGTGTGACCTACGCACCGACGACCTTCCTAGGGATGACGGTCTTGCTGCCGGGGTCTGAGAAGGCGCCCTCGATGCCGTGCAGCGACAGCGAGGGGAACCTCCAGCGAGCCATCAAGGTCTTGACTTTGTCTCCCTCACTAATCAATTTCTTGGCCTAATTCGAGACGGTGTCCAGGGGCAGTGGCGTCAATGCAACTTATATCACGAGACACACCTTAAAATCGTTCTTGAAGTCCTCTACGTCGAACTCGATGTTCTCGTAAGCCTCCAGCTCCTCCTTGGTGACGGGGGCAACGTTGTCATTTATGCCTTCCACGAGGATCTTTCCGTCCTTGTCTACCAGCGTGTTCATCATGGCGATCAGGTCGGACATGCCTGCCAAAGGTAGTGACACAAATTGGCCGGAACTCAATCCGTGTCAGAGTGCTGGAGTGCGTGCCCGTGCAACCGAGCCTTACCCTCGTGCACGGAGCCCCCGTACAGCCCTGAGTGCAGATCCTTGGAGCAGCACTCGATCTCCAAGAAGAAGTAGCAGACACCCCGGAGTCCGTAAGTAATGCAAGGCTTCTTCTTGCCCAGCCAATAATTGTCGGAGATGCAGACAAAGTCCACGGACTGAATAAACTTGGTGTTCTTCCTGGACTCCAGCAACTCGTCTAGGCCCTCAGAACCAGCCTCCTCCATGCCTGGTCAAAAATTTTCAGTCGAAATAAGCTCACAATCTTTAAGATAATTAATTAAAATGCTTATAGCTAATGCATACCCTCAAAGCAGAACTTCAGGTTCACGGGCAACTCGATCCCCTTGGCTTTGTACGCCTGCACGACATGAATCCAACCGAGCACAGGGCCTAAGGTTTGATAAACTCCATTGAAATCGTGACATGACATCTCAATAGACATCTCTCTCAATATAAGCTAGAATGTTTGTTACTAATGCACGGCCCTACCATTGTATCAATCTCAATCAAATTTGGCATGTGACCTCCCGGCATCAGGGGGCAGGGTTGGAGGTCAATGTTGAGGCCACCTTGAGACCGAAATCGAGGTCAAATTACTGCTCGCAGCAGCGGCAGAACCGGCCGGCGGCAAATAGAGCGCGTGTTGAGCACGGAGCGCGTGTTGAGCACGAAGCGCGTGTTGAGCACGAAGCGCGTGTTGAGCAGTCCAGAAGTGGGAAGACACCCAGCAAAGCGATTCTAGTCCGCTGGTTGGCGGGATTGCGGCGAGTCTTATAATAATCCGAGCAACGCCGGGTACCTCTGCCTGTTACCTGTATACTCGTACCTTTATCGTCAGTTGCACCACGTCCATAGAGTTTACCGTCTTTTCTCGTGAGCTGCAATTGATTCAAGCACTTAGGAGTTGCACGTTTCCTTCTAACAAGGCCTAGGCCTACCTGGAAAGGCTCGAAGTCCCAGCCGTCCTCGACGGCCGCAGGCTGCACGTCCAAGTGGCCGTAGACCAACAAGGTCTTCTTGTCCTTGTCGTTGCCCAACTGGCCCAAGAGCACTGTAACAGTTCCTGACTAGAAGTTTTTTGAACACGATTTATTCCTCTTCGCGCACACCTGGTGGCAGCGGCAACTTGGTCCCGTCATGCAGGGTCTCCTCCCCGACGTCCGCGTACTCAACGCACGCCCCCAAGGCCTCCAACTTGGCCCCCGCCCAGTGAACCATTTTGGTGATTTCCTGCAGAGAAGAAGAGTTATCGTTCTCCCCTATGTGGTCTCAAAAGAAACTCACCTCTCGCGTCTCCGGCCATGCCGATACCGACTTGATCCTGACGGCCTCGTCGAGGTTCTCGATAAACTGTTCCCTGTTGAGGTCGATGTGTTCGAAGATTTTCTCGAGATCCGACATCTTGGGTCACGATTGAAGCCACGTCAATGTCGAGATAGTCGGAGCAAATAGGTGGTTGGGGCCGATAACGAACGGACACAGGCACACCGACCCAGAGCAAATCTTCGAGAGCTCAGCTGATGACATGACTTCTACTCCTGTCGCCTTTGCGAGTTCTCGTTGCCTCTTTACCTGTTGCTCGTAGGCAGTGATGTGTAGCTGATGTGCGAGGTCTGACCCTTTTTGAAAGGCTTCTGGCCTTTGAGGATGAAGACGGCCATAACCTTGCAGCAGTACGAACTGCTTGACAACGCTGAATGCCAAGCGAAAAAAGTAAACAATAACGAAGTTGATGACGACTTGAACCCAGCGATGTTGTACATCTTGATGTCGACAATGTAACAGTGCATCAAAGAAGAAACTTGTCACATAGTGACTAAGTAAATGAAATGCTGCTAAGAATTTTCCATTCACATTGGTCATCCCATGGAGAGTGTGTGTGTGCGCTTGTACACGGGCATCCCGTCCGCCCTGTTCTGCAGCGTGACGTCTATCTCCACTGACGGGGATGCAGCCGCACGAAGAGTGGTGCTACGCCCACACGCGTGCCGACACCTCCTTGAACAAGCGTCGGGGCGTAGACCTGATACACATTGTCCGTTGTAGGATTTCAAGTGTTGCTGAGAGTGACACGAACGCTGTCGACACAACAATCTCCTCAGGAAGCTACAACCTGATTCGCTATGTACCGATCGTTGCTCGGATCACAGAGGGTGTTTTTCTCATCTGGTCTGCGACGACTCACACGAACCTCATCTGACCGGAAGTAGAGATGATAATTCAGCCATAAAGAATAAAAGTCCTGATCTTGCCCTTTCCTCTCTTTGCACAGAGGATTTCTCACTGCCAGGTCCTGCCTAACCTCAAGGCTACAATTCACGATTCCCTTGGTCAAAACCGTTCTCAAGTTCAGAGCCTGGCTTAAGATTGTCAGGTTAGCCAACAGAAACACTCAACGAATTGCACATCCGGAGTCGCACTTCAGACTAAGTGAGTGGCCGATCTCAATGTCAAGGCGGTCTCTCTGTCCTCGATGTAGGTTTAATCTGCGGAACCGAAGAGAACCACAAGTATCTCACCGTTGTGGGCATGAACACGACTATCTGATTCAGCGGGAAAATTGATGCCCGTGACACTTTTCTCTTGGACGATACGACCGGGTGAAGCGTATATACATTCTACAGTCCTGGCATGATGTAGGCAACGTTGTCCAACATCTTCTTGAGCGTGGGTTGGGGTATAACGTTGAGCTGCGGAACTTGCTGCGTCAGGCACATCAGCGGACAGAGTGCGCACAAGAGGGAGTCCAGCAGCACTGACATGGAGCCTGAGACCGCGATCTGGCCTGTTGATGGGAAGAGTTACGTTATACCTGTCAGTGACAGTCAATTGGCTCCTCACCTTCATGTTCTGTCAGTCTCTCCCCTATAACCGTCAGGGATTCCCCCAGCAGCTTCAGGTGCGCTGCGGCGTCCAAAGGGTCCGTGCCGACCACCTGGGGGAAAAAGGCCACGTTGGAGTCACACGAGTGTGACAAGCACATCTGAGATAACCTTGTAATGTCCGGAATTGGGGTAGGTGGCGTCCATCCTGGACGAGGTGTTCCGGGGGGTAGTTACAATTGAACTTTGATGAGATCGTTTGACTGCATTGGCAAGAGAAGATCTTTGACTGATGTTTTAACTGTCATTTGTTCTAGCTGTTGCACCTTCAGATGTCAAGCCCTGTCCAGACCTAGGCGACGAGAGCGAGGTCGGCTGCTGTTGCTGCTGCTGCTGCTTGGGCGAGGCTGCCTTAGGGAGTGAGTGCAAGCGCGAGCGAACTTCCCAAAGCCTCCTGTCGGGTAAGGCAGCTTGCAGACGACAGCTATGGGTAAGTAGACCATCACGGTGACCACGTTACCTTGCCTTCTTGATCCAAATGTCTCGCTCAACCTGACTAAGGTTTCTCCATCTGGCTGCCAGTCTGTGATTCGTCTCCGCCAAGTCTAGTCCCGGATTTGAACGGAGGAGGTCCTTGCGCTGGCACTTGAAGAAGAGGAGCCGGGGCTTCCACGCGCTGCTCGGCAAGTGCGACGCCGGCTGCTTCTTGGCGACTGAAATGAGCCACACGAAGATTCTAAACGATACCATGTGAGAAGCACTGCTTTTATCATACCCTTCCTGGATCTCCTGGAGTCGTCGATCATGAGCGGTCCCTCTTCGCCGTCATCTTCGCTGTCCTCCTCGTCTTCTCTTGCCTGCTCTTCGGAGGTATCGTTCAGATTGCTCAAGTCATAATCGTCTGCCGTAAGAATGAACAAGAGTTTGCTGCACTAAGCAGCTTCGAAGCCACACTAACGAACGATCTTGGAACTCACCAACGTCCGGGATTTCAGCGTAATCCTCCTCCTTAAGCTCGACGTCGTCCTCGTCGAAGGCGGACACCTACGGTAAAGGCGACATTTGATGAACTATTGCTCTTTGCTTCTTTCTTCGAGGTGTATGTTAGGCCAACTGAGTGAGGGAGGCCCAATAACTTGAAGGCATCTCCAAGAGGGACCTTTCGTCGGCGTCTTGCCAGACGAACCGGTCAACGAAACTCGCCTGTCTGTTGGTTGTCCCCTTGGCGTCGGTATCGCACCCCTTGCGGAAACGCTGCACGTCCAAGTCGTCCGGACTCTCGAAGTCGGCCAACCTGGACGACTTCTTGCGCACGCGGCCGCTGCGAGAGATGTTGGAGGACTCAGCCATCGTCCGCCAAACGGCTTATTCGACTTCCTCTTTGTTTTGTTTATGAATTCGCGCGTTTGCTATTTTGGGAGAGAAGGTTGAGTCTGACGCTCTTGACGCTGTTGGCAAACCTGTTACTGAGGTGGTTGGTGACAGTTGGAGGCCACCAACAGATTTGGCCGGCAGACCGAGAATAACTAGTGCAATAACAACGTTAACGTGAGTAAAAGTACAACATTGGCAAGAGTCGTAACGAGAAGAAAGAGAGACACCAAAAGGAGGCAAAGCAGACGTGCTGGAAAATCTTTTTGTTTAGCTCATGGGGGCCATTTTGACAGGGATGACATTGTAGCTGATGAAGATTATGAAGGAGACGGCCACGTCCTCCAGACGCTGTCCAACGTTAGGAAAGTCCTAACGCCGAATTGGATGAAGCAGCGTTAGTTCAGGAGTCGTCATGGATCATGGAAGTTTTGAAGCTCTAAAATGAACGTCAATACTAAAAATATGGCACGCTAAAAACTTGTGCATTACACAAGTCAAACATTATCTACATTTCGACGAAGGCCTTCCGTAGGAATTTTGGAGTCCAGGGGTGGATCGAGTCCACTTTTTTCGAGTACGAGTCGAATACGAGTCTGGTATATTGAGTACAAGTCGAGTACGAGGGTGAGCGCGGCCACTGGGCTCGAGATGGAGCAGACGGATCCCGTCCAGAAGCTGGAAATGAACGTTCTAGCTGACTCTAGAGCTTAGACTAAGACTTAGGGCTAGCGTCGACGTCAGGAGTGCCAGGAGCTGTAAACGAGGGTTAAGATCTTCCTTATAGTGCAATTCTAGGTTACTTTTGCACAGAAACGAGACGTAGACAGTTACGGGACAGGCCGGTGCGCGACGCGACGGTATGGTTCACGCAGACCTTCATGCTGACAGTACAGCTCATGTAGATAGACCGTAGACGTAGAGGTAAGCGCTAGAGACAGTGTCCAAAGGCTTCAAGTCCAAGATGGCGTCGGCGAAGTGACGATGATCGTCGCACGTCCGTCCGGGTCACTGGTTCTCAAGCAATCCGCGTCCCCAGAAGCTGCTGTTATTCTACAACCAGGTATGACGGGAGGTTGCACTCCACAGAACATCTAGAGTATCTCAACATTCCTGAGGTCAAGTACAGTAGGTCAACGGATCGATCAGCAAGGGTTCAGTCCATACTGTCGACTGACTTGTTGAGATACTTCCGGTCATTCCACGTGCAACCTGGACGTGAATAGAAAATTCCAAACAAAGCCAACTTGGTGCCGCGGATTGCCCACACGGCGTAAGAGAAGTCTCTCATCATTACGGAGGGGAAGCCTGCCCTGGGGGGCCGCTTGTCTCATTCCACTGGTCATAGCAGACTACCTCCCCCCGGCCTGGATGGCATTGAATCCGCGATCGAGGACGACCACGGTCCCCGCATGATAGGGGGCGGCTTTCATGAGAAGCTTCAGCCCACCGAAGCGCGACATGACGTACTTGGCGGCCCCATACGCGCGAAACGCCGTGGTGTACGTCAGCCTGACGCACATGACGACCTTTATCTCCTCGAAGGAGAGCCCAACGAAGGCTTCGGCCACGTCAGTCTCGTCACAAGCCAAGGGGAGCATTCGCCACAGGGCCGGACGAATGCCCTGGAGTAGCTCCACGGAGGTGCCGCAAATGACCGCCGTCGTCGCCGACTCGCCGACCTCTCCGACGGTTTTCCGGCGCAACCCGTGCCAGACCACCCAGGTGGTCTGGTCCTTGTCGGGGTTGCCGCTCTCACCGGCCCACTCGTCATGGGACCGCGTGCGATGGGAACCTCCCGATGTTCTCCCTGGAACTGGAAGAAGCATTGCATACTGTTATGCTGAGACAATTACGTTAGGAGTATGGAAACTGCAGTGTTTCCTTGATATTCATACTTACACGATATGAGAAGTCGCGCATTGAAGTGGAGGGGAAGTTGGCCTCCGGGGACCAAGCTTCCCTGTTGTAGCAGTCATAGCAGACCACCTTGCCCCCGGCCTGGATGGCATTGAAACCGTGATCTAGGATGACCACGGTCCCCTTGTGAAAGGGACCGGCACAATGGCCGGCCTTCACCATCAGCTTCAGATTCCTGAAGCGTGACACAATGTACTTGACGACGTCGTACGCGTGGAATGCCGTCGTAAACGTCAGCCTGATGCAGACCTTCGCCTCCCTGAAGGAGACTCCGATGAAGGCCTCGGCTATGTCCGGCTCGTCGCAGGCCAGGGGGAGCATTCGCCACAGGGCCAGACAAATGCCCTGGAGCAGCTCCACGGAGGTGCCGCAAATGACCGCTGTTGTCGCTGACTTGCCGACCTCCCCCACAGTCTTCCGGCGCAACCCGTGCCAGACCACCCAGGTGGGCTGGTCCTTGTCGGGGTTGCCGGCGAGTTGGGCATACCAGACATGCGGAAATTGTTCGGACATTGCGATGACGACGCTTCGGCGGTCCTCTATGTCTTCTGTGAGGTCCATGTGAAGCATGCGGCCTTCACCATAACGTAGATTGTGACTACAGGCACGTGGACGCCACAGCACAGTATAGGGTAGCGATGTAATTGATAGACTATACCCGCCGCT
>JAAUXU010111162.1_pt1 | contig 24053 bp, 25 predicted proteins | sample 7278151 | NCBI WGS metagenome assembly JAAUXU01 (sample SAMN14350113, study PRJNA611818) | marine sediment metagenome | isolation source: surface marine sediment (1.8m) | place: French Polynesia: Moorea | collected 2018-08 | reverse complement strand
CAGGAATATGACAAAGCCAAACCTGAGGCACAAAGAGCATTTTGAGATCTCGCATGTCCAAAGATGCTGCCAAGTACCAATGCTCCGTAGTAAAAACTGTCTGAGTCCACCAAGTCAGGGTCCTACTTCAATCAGTCAATCATATGCGCTGTTGTCGAATGACTCACTTTTTGGGGAGAAGTTAAACCGGGATGAACTTTTGTTAAGCAGAGGGAGCAAATGCTTCCTTATTGGAAAAAAAGATCTGTGTGGATGAAATTAGGAGTGTCCCTTTTAGAGCCACACGTTCTCTGCTCCCAGAGTTGGCACAAGGTAGCGTTATGGTGCGTTGTCAAGGCGCAGAATGGCATTTACTGCATGCCAAAAATTGGCCTCCTATGACACGTTGCACTTTGAAAAAAAGGGGTGCAAAATTACGGACATTCTTCCTCTCCACGTTCTGGATTTGGCATTGTTGAACCTCCAGCTGTTTTAATTTTCTACCAACGAAGACTGTGCGATGTCCTAAACTGATCGATATCGCAATATTCGATACATTAACAATGCCCAATTAACTGTCTGGATGATAAACGTGCTGAAATTTCAAAGGTGTTCGATACACTGCAGAGTTTCAAGAACGTATTGTTGATTTCGATATCTTCTGGTCTTCCATTTTGGCCCTTTTATGCATCCGGCCCATGGACCGCCAAGCTTCCAGTACTATTTGCTACTTTTTTGGTATCCAGTCTTGTGTAATATCACAATTGATATTTAGATGTTGTCCTTTCCTTCCAAATGACCTAAGTGACATCACCAACTATTTGCACTCTTTCGTGAAGAACTTTCAAGTGAGTACGACACTCTTGTAAGATCGCCATACTGCATTAGTGTCGTCATGAAGAGACCGTTGTGCTGCCGTGCAGTCCTGATATTGCTGGTGGTGTAGGTGATCCTGTTGCGTGAAGTGGCATCCCAAAGCAGCAAGGGCGGCTCGTCCAAGAAGAAGGGCAGCATCTTGAAGAAGACTGCAGTCTGCGTACGGCGGCCACCAAGTGGGCAAGCTCTCTTCACACTTCAGCCACTACCGCGGCAGCTACAGCTTGCAGGACTGATGGCGAGACGTCGATGGCTTCATGTGCGGGGACAGCGACGATCGTAGCTGGATCGGTGATAGACTTTACTGCCAGGATGATGAGCTGGACTTCGAACCCAGCATGAGAATGATTAGGCCGCAGTCACTGGTGCCTGACATCACTTGATGTTCTTCTCTCTTTTGCAGGCCTTGTGGTTCGGTGACGACTACCTCAGGATCGTCGGTGTGCGCTCCTGCTCCGTCGACTGTGAGTGGGACGACAACGACTTGAAGTGCGAGCGCGGCGTCTTGCCGTTGCTCGTCATCATCGAGTCCACAAGCTTGAACATCCTTGAGTTGGCCTGTTGCTGCGGATGCATCGTCCTTCTAGCGGCCATCCTATTGCCTCCTCCCCCACCTCTCGTGCTGCTGAGGTTCCCTAACGGGTTGCCTTCTCAATAACACACTAGAGGTCTTCACTCGGAGAAAGTTGTCACTGCCTATGTAGTCCCCCAAGTAGTCCCCCGTCCAGGTAGTTTCCCTGCCCGAGGAGGACCCCGACCAAATAGTTCCCCACCCATGTAGCCCCTGCCCCCGTAGTCCTGCACCCATGTAGTCCCCAGCTACACAATTGTAAAAGATGTGGCGATATCAGATATTTTTCGTAATACCGTGATAGTCAATATCGATACGATAGATCTCACGGTCTCACAACGCATACCCGATCTGACTTGAGGTGATTCGTCCAGCTAGGTGGAAAAGAGCAGGAAGAGACGAGCTTTGGGTCCGTGACGTCCTTGAGCAGTTGTCACAACTCCATTAGGCACTTGACGACGGAGGCGGCCAAGATGCTGACAGCACAGGCAAGGAAACAAGACTGAAACCGGATGAAGGCATAGTTTGTGGCCGTAATAAACCCCGCGGCGTCACATTCGCGCTTTGTAACCTGTCAGACTAGCGAAATTGACACCAGCTCGACAAACGAAGGCGGTTTCGACTGCATTCACCCCGTCCAGAACCATGCATGGCCACGGCGGTGCTGGCCAACCTCAGGCTGAAGTGTTGACTGAGTGACCGTCGAGCCGGAATAATCATGGCTGCAGTCGCAGTGTCAACACCCGCTTTGTCAGACGTGACAGCTGCTGTGACCCACTGGACCAGTGCGACTCTGGCGTGTGAATCACCTCAACCTGCGCTCGTCCTCGCTCCTCCACATTTGGTCGCTCAAGTGCTTTCCCGGCGTCTTCTGCCGCTCGCCAGGGACATCCTGATTGAGGAGGCACAAAGCTTTGTGCGCGCACAACGAATAATGCACTCGCTGTCTTGGCAATTCCACAGGCACACACACAAAAGAAAACAATTCTGCGGCAGAATTGTTCTTCTTGCTGTACTCGTGTGTCCTTCAAAGCGAACCTGTTGATGGATGGAAGAGAACTTCGTTGCTGTTCCTCAAACCATCCATAACCATGAAATTGAAGAAGCTTTTCTTTACTACAAAGCGATACTTTTTTACTGGGGAGGGTAGCAAATGTGGTTGGGTTTTCTTACGCAGGAACTTTCAAACACAACGCACAGAATTTCGCATAATGTCCGGGCAAAATATGCGCCAGTGAGGGTCGCACAAAGGAAAGTACTCAGGAGGGACGCATGCACGAGTGATATGAAAGCATTCGGGGCTAAAGATAAACTTAGGTAGGGCAGGGGTGACCGATGCTTTCCAAGCACAGCAAATCCTCAAGAATGAAAATTCTCCCCCGTAACTTTGTACAGGATCAGCGCACACCTTTGGCACCGCACAAAAGTGAGCGAAAAAAAGTCGCCATTTCACGGCCTCGGCAACAATATGGGAGACGACGACTTGTACAAAAGACTTTTTTTTTCCTTCACGTCATCTACTTGACCTTTTTTTTCTGCCACAGCGACGAAACAGAGCCTGAAGTTGGCGCCCTTTGTCTCCCTACCAGGCGAGGGTGATGTATACGTATAAGACTGGTTGGTTATGGAGACTCCACCAGACCAGGACTGAGGCTGCGGAGCCCAGAGAGGCAGTGGCTGCTGTCGCGGACCAAGAACGAACAATGCTGTGTCTGACCGAGTCGATCAGCATTATGTACCCAGCTCGCTCTCTCCCTCCCTCGCTTAGATTCTATTTTTAGACCATGCTTTTCCCTCTCTTTGCGCCCTACATCTGAGCCTTCTAGAGCTTTCCTCAAGGAGGATGCGACGACGGCGACGACGACGACGACGGCGACGCTTTCAGGGTTCCTCCCCCAGCCAGCCCTTGTGCGTGTGCGTGAGGGCGACCTTGCCCCAGTGGCGCCAGAACCCATCCACTGCAGGTTCAGAGGGCCCCTTTTGCCTCTCTGCACACAAATCTCTCTTTTTCTTTTAACAGTCATAGCTTTAAATGCAGAGCGCGACCTTGGAGGATGGAGCCTTTCCCCCCCCCCTCACTTTTGCCGCATGATGGCTGAACTAAGTCGGGGGGATGCATATTTCATCGTGCGATACGACAGAACAAAAGCAATGACTTTCCTGGGGAAATTCTTCGCTGCACGCAGAGCCAGAAAAATGCCGCCAGAGGTCCGACAAACTCACGTCGCTGCTCTGCTTGGTCTCCCTTATCCGATTCCAATAGCGCCGTTGTTCTCTGGGCTCTGCATATAACGGCTGCCCGTAATTATACTCTGTGAAACGATCGCGGGTTCCCACACAAAACGTCCCGGAGGAAATGGACCGATCGACCCGGGCTCAACACGTGAAGACAAGGGAACCGTGACAAATGCATCTTTCAGTAAAACGGTCCTGGGCAACGAGCCTCGCCTCACTAGGCCGGGATCGGTCTGTCTGGGTACAAAATCAAGTCAAATGAAGTCAAGTCACGTGAGGTTGGCTGGGCAAGTCAGTCGAGCCCAGGAAGCGCACCCCAAAAAAGAAATGATGAATGGAAGTAAACTAAGCAAGGCCAGTGTGAAGTCAGGTCACCTGGAGTCAGCTGAAGCAAGAACCACCCCTCGAGCCAAGTGTGCAAAGGCAGACTGAGCAAGTCAGGTCAGGCCAAGTCCATGTGGTTGTGCACGAACATGTCAGCGGGGTCGGTCTCAGCGGTCCCTGACAGTTGTGGTCCAATGGGGAGAAACCTCTAAGCTACTATGTTGATCCTGCTGTGCAATCTCTCTAAATCCCTCGCCTGTTGCGTCTTTCTTTATAACTGGCTCATCACTGGAGATGTCCAAAATATGCAAAAGAAAGCGTATTTTGGTGGAGGCTTTGGTCATTTGGACCCAAAACAAAGCTTAACCGCTCAACTGAACGACTTTCTGGTTCTGGAATGGGAACTTTCTTCTTTAGTTAGGCAATTCGTCCCCCCCCCTTGTCCCCAATAAAGTGGTGCTTTTTTTGCATGGGTTCCAGGGTGAATTCAGCCTAACTACTGTTCTTCTAAGAACGAGTGTATTTATGCATGCCTTGCTCTGAATAAGGAAACATCCCAGACTCCAGAACTCAATTTTTACCTAAAAAATAGCGAGAGTAGAAAAGTTTTTTCTCCCTCAAGCCTTTCCCCACCCATAATTTCCGTTATCGAATTGGCAGATATTCCAAGTTTTCCTTTCTTCTCTTCGTTTTTTTGCGGTGTCATTTGCAAAAACTACGATGGGCACTACGACTGCCAGTAACTACAGGGTGGAGCAGAATCCGCGCGCTTGTTTCGTCAAATGATGCATTGGCTCGACGCTTGGAGGAGTCAACCAAAGGCAACCACTCAGGATCGACCCATTGAATGCAAATCTTGGCGACGTCGTACTCGTTTGTGGACGGTTTCGCCGATTTATGCAACTTTCTCTTTTGGCAGCTCCGCCTTCCGGTTTGGCAACACCTGCGTATGTGCGTACGTGTCGGACTCCCCCTGCTGATGTGGAGGACGTTGCTCAGACAGAGGCCCCACAACTCTTCTTGCTATTCGCACAGTCCGGGTTCAGCTGAGCTTGTCACGGTCATGGTTGGACATGAGCTTGATCCTTCTACTGGACTGGGCTTAACAATAAATTCAAAGGACTCCAGCTTGGAAAGTGTCATGTCTGTGTCGTTCATGCCCACCAGCTGAAATGACCGCGCACTACACGTCTTATTTGCCTCGACCTTGACCTCGACCTCGCTTGACTCGACTTTGACCTCGTTTGACTTGACTTTGGCCTCCTTCGACTCGACTTCACTGGACTGTTGATGCAGATGTGCCAATTCCATTCCAGTGCAGCAAAGTGTGTCGTAAAGCGGCGTTTCATCTTACTTCAATGGGTTCGAGGGAGGACCTTAACTTTTATCCTACCTTTTATTCTTCTTTATTAGGTCCATCGAGATTCTCCAAGAGCCAGCGCACTTTCCCTAGATTCTCCTCCAATGAATATGCAGATGGAACTTTTTTTTTTTCAAGAAGAAAAAAATGTGCTAGGAGCATCCAAGTGTCGTCCATCATGAATCGTTCGACTTTAACTGAAAAGACTCTGCGTCTGAGTCTGGCATGCGTGTCCTCATCAACAACTTTTCTATTGTGAGCGATTTCCGCTCAACTTTTCTCGTTTGTACATTCCGTATATGTCCGTGATCAATGGAGTCACTCCAAAAGTCTAGGAGGCGCATCAAACACCAGCCTGGGTGGAGGCTGGCAAAAGAAACACAGCGAGACAATGGCTGAAATGTTAGTGTGCAACGCATCTTGCTTCACTTGGCTGGAATGGAAAATGAAAAGTAAACAGAATGAGAAGCAAACAAAACTGAGAAGTCTCAGCTGCGTGGCAAACCTGGGTGTGAACCAGAGACAAGTATGAATGTCGTCTACACTTGTCTGTGGTTTATAGATATCGATACTTGTCTCTGGTTCACACCCCAGAGGAACGTTTGCCAAGTAGCTGCGACCTCTCAGTTTTGTTTGCTTCTCATTCTGTTTACTTTTCATTCCCCAAAGGTACGTCTGTGTCAAAAGTCAAGCCAAGTCACTTGAAGGGAGCTCAAGCATCAGTCAGGGGTGGAGCGGGTTATAGCCCCCGAGCCGGCGAGCCCGCGAGCCCGCGAGCCCGCAACCCACCCGCAACCCACCCGCAACCCACCCGCAACCCACCCGCAACCCACCCGCAACCCACCCGCAACCCACCCGCAACCCACCCGCAACCCACATGTCCAGCCCGCGGGGTGGGCCCTCTGTGTGTAGCTTTCTGCGAGTCCATGACGAAAGCCTCTGGTTGCCTCTTTGACAAAAGACATTTTGCGTGCATTTTTCTATCAGCCAGCAATCCAGCCCGCTATCCAGCCCGCTATCCAGCCCGCTGCCCGCATTTTGTCTACCCGATTCGAGCCCCATTCTCCTGAACCCGACCCGAGCCCGCATTTTGGCCAGCCCGCTCCACCCCTAGCATCTGTCCAGTCAGGAAAGCAAACCAACAACAACTGTGCAAAGGCGCACTAAAAAAGTCGAGTCCAGTCAAGAGCAGACATGTGGAAGGAGCTAGGGTTGGGTCGAACTCGGTTCGGTCGAGCCTCCAACACCATGGTAACTGAGTTCTCGAACATCAATGAGCTCTCGAGCCTAATTGGAGCCTAATCCCAGGCTCGAACAAGCCCAAGGCCAATTCCATCCTAATCGAGCCAGCGTACAGGGAGTCAAGTCAACGTTGCAGTCACATGGCCAACACTAGATTTAGTCGTGTTCATTTTTGTCAAGTCTTCCAGTTTTAGTCAACATTTTACTGCTACTAAAACTTGACTAAATCAAACATCAACTGTATAAGGACTGACATGGAGCGATCCACTGTGCTGACTGGAGATTAAAGTTACATCAGACCTATGCAGATAATAATCTTCAGCGCATTTATTAAAATGCACACGTAGACATATGCCAGTCACACATTCCGGCACTCATCTTTTACAGAACCTCCGCATTCCAACATGTGCACGCCTTCGTCACGCCTCCCTTGGGCCAGGAGAGTAGGCTCGTAATGCTCGAGTTCGAAGTTAAAAAAGTCGAGCCGAGCTCGCGCCGAGCTCGAGCCCAGCTTGGAACAGCGAACCTCATCGGATGTCTCGGCTTCTCCGCGTGTTCGCGTGTTTCATCACCCACGCAATTGTTGTAATCAGATCACATGCAACGTGAGCAACGGAAGTGAGATAATCTGATGCAAAGTTTGGTCGCAATAGTATTAGCATCCACTCTGGTGCAAGGAGAAGAGAAAGAAAAAGCAGCATTTTGGAGTTGCCACAATCTTCATTGCTGGATTGTGGAGGGTTTGGCAGCGACCAACTTTGCTTATCTACTTAGGGATGCCTCGTCTGCCCTCGCTGCCGGCGCAACTGAGGTTAAAACTGGTTTTATCCGAGTCGTTGCCAGCTTTGGGGATTGCAGCGATAATTTGTCAGTACAAAGTGTGCAGTAAATATTTAACAACGAGGTAGAGAGAGAAACAAAAGTTGAAACAAAAGTTGAAACAAAAGTTGAAACAAAAGTGCTCTCTGGCGTTTCTTCTGCGTCATGCTAAAGGTCCACATTGTGCTGTTGCCTGCTGGAAGACAAAGCCTTTGCTGCTTTTCACGTCCCTGTCGCAAAATTGCACAAACCGCAGAAAAAGTGATTTGACCCACTTAAGTCTTCCGTTTTGGACGCACCAGTGCAACGGAACAAGTCCGTGGTCAGTCAGATCTTGTACTGGATCAGGCACTCCTGTGGTTTTAGGTCAGGTTACCTCTGCTGATGGTTATTGGCTGTACCTATGGATCTAGGTTGTACCAGCTACATTGGTAGTTGTAGGCCAGCATGGATACACCAAGGGGGTGGTTGTGCATCTGCTGACGATAGGTATTGCATGACACAGTAGTCCGGGTCGGGAAACCGTCCCGACGGTGACGACCTCACCTTGGACCAGCTGCCGACAGGTTTGCAGGCAACCTCGGCTTTGGTAAGGCCGGAGCTCAGCCACTGGGCAGGATTTGCAGGGATCACCCTGACTACGAGCACGTCGTCTGCACCGCAGCAGTCCCGATCGAGACGCCCGCCTGGCCCAGAACGGCGACGTCGGCTGGGCAGGCGCGTGCGGTGAAGCTGTCATCCTCCGATTCAAATGCAGGCCGCCCGGTCCATCGGAAGCCAGCCTCTGAACCTGCGGACGGCTTGCAAAGCTCAGCCTTATTATCTTGATCCTCCCCAAAAGTGACAAAATGGCCTAAAAAAGATGGGGAACGCGCAACAGCTTTTACGGCATGTCCTGCCAGAGTGATTTAATGCGGCAGAAAAGCCCTGCAATAATCGGGAGATGCCTGCAAAGCCCTTCTTCCTCCTCCCAGAAAATATATTGTCGCGAATCCGTGGGAGGGGGAGGGAGGGCGGGCGTGAGGGAGGGGTGAGGGAGTGGCTGTTGGCGCGTAACCGAGGCAAAAACAGAAATGGGCCAGCCGAAAAAAAGAAAAAACTCTTTCCACCCAATGGAAGTTTCCCAATCAAAATGCCTTTCTCTCAACCTCAAGTCAACAGCCTCTATTTTTCTCTCGTTGCTCAGATAAGACGGCCTCTTCTGGAGTGAAGGGGCCACGAGGAGAGTCCGGAAAAAGTTTTCTCGAAGAACCAATTTTCAAGTCCGATTTTCGACCTTCGGCCCGATTTCCAGCCAAATCAGCCGCTGCAGATCAACCCTTTCGGGCACCTCGACCAGAGTTCTGAGCCATCTTTCCTCTTCACACTCGGAGGAAAGTGCACGAAACAAGCTTATTATACTTTTTTAGCAGAGCTGTTTGCAGTCGTTGGTCGGCGCATGCGCAAGAGGGCAGCAGAGCTTCTGCTCCGAACTGGGCTCCAATGATGCTTAAGTCCAACGGTTGCCTATTTTGGGGGCAAGTCAAGTAGGACAAAGCAGGAGAGGGGCCGAGTTCAATAAAGCCTTCCTCGTTAGATCAGTGCGGCCCTTTTTTTTTAAAAAAAAAACCGTAAGGTTTTAACCCCATAGGTTCATTTTTTTTTAAAAGAAAGACCTTATGGGGACATGCATAGCAGCTGCTAAACACCGGATGAAAAAGCAAAGCAAAGGCTGTTGTTGGGACCTCTCTCAATGCGATGGAATCAGACTAAAACACATCAGTAGCAATGATGTCATTCAGATATGGTCAGTGCTGCAAAGAAGAACTTTGGACTCCAGCGTCGGCAGTGATAAGGTCACTTCCTCAGCTATACTGAACAGGCACACGCGGCCAATGCAGCAAATGTCAGTGCCGACTACAGAGGGTTGAAAGTTTGCAATGTTCACGTGCATCACGTTGAGAGAGACACTTGGAAAAGGTTGCTGTCGTCTTCTCCCCTGTGCATAAAGTCTCTCAGTTTCTAAAAAGATATCTGATCACGCAGGAATGACGCTTGGGAAGTCAATATTTTGAATGTCATGAGGAGTCATAACTATGTCTTACCGCTCCCTGTAGTAGGTCAACAATCCAGTTTCATTTAATTTTAGTCTCCAGGAGTAAATAAGCGAGATATACAGTCCTTGCCGTAAGTAAATGTGTCGAGCCTGAAACACTGTACTGAAACGTGTTGGAGTGATAATTTGATGTGGAGCGTGTAGATATGATGATATTGTCAATGACAAGGACCTGTCCACCTCGCAGCCTTAATGTAGTGGTGAAACCACCATCTCCATCCAGGCTTTCTTCTTCTGTTGAGTGGATAGCTGTCACCATCTGTTTGTGTCTTATTGATGAGGGGTCGAGGATATTTCTTTGCACACACTCCATCTGTCATGCATGGAGAGTCACGACTGACATTTCCACATGGACCATGGATCATGTGTGAGGTGACAATGTTGAAAAGTCTTTTGTCTTGTGTTCTGTCTGGTATCTCTGCACAGATAAATTGGTTAACATCTTGTGCCCTCAGCTTGTTCTGGAGCCAGATGAGGATATGTGCATGAGGGAGGCCTCTCTCTTGCCACTCCACAGTAAACATGTTACTCTGGGCCTGGCCAAAGACTTGTCTCTGCTTTATCACCTTCAGCACGCTTTTGAGCTTTTCAATCCCGGTGGAAGTGGTGGGCCAGGGGGTCCGGATTCCCCCATGAAAATTTCAGCCAATTTCATCCACTTTTACCCCCTGAAAAAGCCAAATTTCTCTTCTGTTTGGCATGCCCCCCCCCCCTCCGGGTGGCTTCCTTTTGAGCACTCTAGCACCAACATTGACCCTGTGTACTCAACAATGTGTCTCAGTATCACATCCACACGTTCCACATCAAAATTCCACTTCAACATGTTTCAGCACAGCGTATGAGGTGCCGTCGTGACCGCCGCAATTACTTACGGCAAGGACTGTATTGTGAAAAATATTTCCCAACCGAGCTGAAAAAATGGGACAATATTCAGAACATGGCGCTAAAATATTGTCGATTTGAGAGTGGCCGTATTTTCTTGAACATAACGCCTGGGGGTTATAGGTTTTAGTGTGCCCCGGGGGGATTCTATTTCAGAAAGGAGGAACTTGTACAGGGTGACTCACGTTCGATGCATGAAGTTTATCGTTCAATGTGTGGCTCCTTCTTCAAGGAAACGTGTCAGATCTTGAGAGAGGATACTGGACGCAACAAGGAAAAGTTTAACATCAGTATTGTGATGAGATTGCATTTCTAAACAACAATTACGACGCTGAAAGTGACCCTCCGGACAGCAGCACATCTCCCCAAGCCAGAGCACACGTTTTGACGGCTGTGGCGGATTGAGTCTTGATCCAGCGAGCCAGTCAGCAAAGTGGTCAACAACGTTGGTCAGGGTCTGCGCGGCCTGTGGCTTGGCATTGAACTTCGGCAGATCCAGGCAGAGCGGGCCGGTCAAGAACGACTGCGTCGCCTTAGAATGGTTTTGTCGCCAAATCTCCCTCCCTCTCTCCGGAACTCAGGTCTTGAAACCACATTGTTCAGTGCTTTCCTCCCCAGTCGGGCTGACCTTCGACCGGAGGACAGTTCCAGTTAGCCCCGGTCTCGCCCTCACCGTCAGTGGACCAATAGCACCCGACTGAGATGCCAACCCAGCTCATCAGTCACTGACGGAACTTGTTTCCCGCCAGCTTGGGGTCCTCCGCTTCCCAGAAGTGGTCGTAGGTCCACACCAGTTCTGAATCTTGGCCGAGATGGAGCCCCTTTTCGTCACTGCTGCCACGAGTGGGCAGGTTGCTATTGCAACCACCGACGAGGAAAGCAAAGTCCCTCTGGAGGTTGAACCGGAGGCAATTTGTCAGGTCTTCAGTTCTTCCGTCAGGATCCTCCTCAGTGTTGCCCCTTCAAGCACAAGTTCTTGGGCTGCCTCAGTGAGTGAAGCAGTCTGGTTCCTGGTGAAGTGACACTTGACGGATCCTCTTGAACTGGTTTGTCTGCCTCGTCTTCCCGTCCGTCACCTTGACCTTGGCCTTGAACTTCTTCGCGAAACTTGTTGCAACCGTCGTTGAAGAGTTTCCTTCGTCAAGCTGTTCAGCAACCCAAGCTTTGCACCCTCTATGTGTGCGTGAACATCTTTCAAGGGACTCATAGGCCACAGCAGACTCATGGCGCTCTTAGGACTTCGAGCTCGTATTTGCCAAGAGGGTCAGCCCGCGGACGATATGACTGTTTGTAGTGGACCAAAAGTTGTGACATCATTGAAAGGATGTCAGCTCTGATGATGAAACTAGGCCATAAAGGCTCAGTTGTAGACGCTCAGGCTCGCCAAATTCTTCCTCAGCAACTTTTTCACTAACCTAACCAAAGTAAAGTGGCAAGTTTGACCGTCTGCAACTGTTCCTGTTTAGTCTACTTTCATCAGTGAAAGCTTGTCAGCTTCTTGCTCACCTTTCAGTGATGTCACTGAAGCTTAGTTAACAGAATGGGCTTAACCCACTTTCTGCTGTAACTCCTGTTGTCGAGCACGAGTGGACCGAATATCTGTGTCATTCGAGAGCTTTGGAGTGTGAGCTTATTATACTACAGAGTTTGGCTTAGGAAACACATCCATGGCGCTGTCTACCTCGAGCTCCACTACTAACCTGTGGGTCTCTTTTTACACTTCCATTTATTTACATTCTGGGTGCTGATTTCTGGGGAAGATACTGTAAATGTGCTGAGCTGGAAAGAGTGGATGCGCGAAAGAAAAACTGTTAAAATAAAAAAAGGTATGTTTTCAGCAATTGTTTTCCCTCGAGCAGCAACGTCGTTTTATGCCATGAGTGCAAAGCCCGAGAGGCGTAACACAATACTAGCATACTGGGAATCTGAAGGAAAAACGCCTTATTCTTATTGAGCGTAAAGTTTTCTTTTGTTTATCCACTTTTTGCACAGCTCAGCACATTTACAGTAGTTTTCTTTTCTAGAAGTCAGACTACTCTGTTTTCAGAGAGGGATGCACGGTTAACAGAATGCACTGTTTGTTTGGACCGCGAAATATGCCTGAAAAATGGAAAACTGCTTGAAGAAAAAAAAAGTAATTCTCATCATGTCCGGCAACTACATAAAGGAAGTGTTGTTTTGGTAGTCGACGTTTCCAGATTTATGTTGCATCAGCATATGGTGGAAACCGCTGACTCCACTTTTCCTGGAAAGTAGGTTGTGACTGCCAGGAGGCTTGGGAGACACTTAGCGCTGGCATCTTCAACACTGCTACTCTCAGTCCTCGTCGGATGTCACAAAGCGATCGTTCTCACCTACTTCTTATCCACTATGTTGAATGACTGAATCTTAAAACTCTTTTTTTTGGCGCCTCTCGGGCGCTGGAGTTGGCGGTTTCGCACTAGACACCTGTGATTGGTCAGTGGGGTGACTGACGGACAACAACTCGAAGTACGTGACAACTTCACAGCCACTGCTACCAAGGAGTTCAGAATAAACGTAGAAGAATCTCGACTTTGCGTACTTATATTAGTCACTTCTTTCGCGAAAATTGGTAAAGATATCACCATGATTCTTTTTGGCCATTATATTTCCACATCTTCAAGAAGTATTGTTGAATGGGACCTCCATTAGAGTTCACTGCACCCACAATGGCCACGACGCGGAGCATGGACGCCCCGATTGACTTCGACACCTCTGCAACATCAAAATGACCCATCTTATTGGTGATTGTTGCCTTAAGAAAGCTGATCATTCTGTGGGGTCTCAAGCAAAGCTTACTCACAAACATTCCCCAGAGACAATGATCACACAGATTAAGATAATATGAATGGGGGGGGGAGGTTTGCAATTCGCAAAACAAATGTGAGATGTTCTCCTCCTGCCAGTTGTGGATCGTCTTCGCTTTGTGAGCCGTCCATATGGACGGTGTAGGAGTACCCATAGGTGACTCGGTCCATCCATGGGATGACAGCAGACTGTAGGGCCCTGAGGTAGACGTCTTTATGAACTGTTTCTCCTTTCTTGTAGAAGTGCGGTGACATCACATCATCGTTGCCGGAGGTGACATCCAGGACCGTGACAGAGGCTGTTTTTTTGCTCTGAAAGACGGCAGGGACGTTGATGGGGTCTCTGCAGATCCATCTGTCGTTCTGGTGGTTAACAGAGTAGTCAACAGTGAAGATTTTCTTCTGCGAAGAAAAAAAATCGAAGGTGACCCTGGTTGTGAGAATTGATGATCTCCTTGCCATCTGTTCAGTTGCTCCGTTCGGTATGACCGCTGTAACTCTTTCTTCTTCCCCATGGGTCAGACCACCGGGCTCAAGGAGTATTGACGAATGAGCGCAGTATTAAGGTTAGAAAATTGTGTATCGAAAGGCAAGGTGAGCAAGAGGACCCACTTGCACACACTACTCAAGACTTACTCATCCAAGTCAGCCTCTCCACAGTAGGGATTGGGAGAGAAAGAGATGTGATGGAGCAGGAGCAGAGGCAGAAAATAGGTTGGAAGACGTTCACTCTTCCACAACAGAGTGCTGAGGACTCCCCTCAGTCCTGATCAGTACATCTCAGGTGCTCAAGTACAGATGTACTTGGTGTATCAAGGCCCTTTTTTCCTCCACGTCATTGCTCATGTCACTTCATCGTTTGCCTTGTATCTCCTCCATTTCCCGCGCATCTCTCTCTACATGCACGCAGCACACACAGAGTGTACGTACTGCACTGTTGGATCCAAATCTGTAGATGACGCATTTTACGTACTTTACATATCGAACAGTGACGATTGCAGAGCTGCAAGTCGGCATCTCAGAAGCATCTGCAACTGAGCCGTGGCTACCGACGCATTAGATATATTCACAAACAGGTACAAGTGACTATGGCGTTGGAGACCCTGAGATTGGTGTTGACATGTCAGTCCATGAGATGATCTGTTGACCAGACATCTCCCTGATGCATTCCGGCATCAGCTGCCTTGACGTGAAGTTATAGAGGAACCTATGACTCTGACAATAAGGTACTACTGTAGATGTTTTTCTGCAAATGAAAAAAAACCTTACCTTTCATTTCTAATTGCCCGGTTGGGAAAGTCAGTTGTTGCCCAAGAATATGACATCACATGGAGCACTGCAGTGAAAAAGAGGTTCTGGTTCAACGGGTTATCCGTTGACTCACTCTGTATGGGGTTCAAGGCCAGACTCGAGCTTGACCCAGACATCATGTGATCATTCTTACACCCTTTTTTGACAAGGAATTCTTAGGTGCATAATCTTGCATAAAAGTTGACTCTCTCTTGAGGGACAAGGGCTGCGAATGCTATTAAAGGCAGAGAGCTTGTTTTTAGAAGGTTCGTGTAGGCCTCATAGTTCCTGCGACGAACACGGGCAGGACCAATGACAGGGACATCGACAATCTCAACCCACATTATGATCCATCCGCAGAAGTCTTGTTTCTTGATAGATTGTTGGGAACCCCTTTTGGGCAAGACTTCGGGGGGGGGGATTACACCTTTCTACTTCTCCACGTCCGCGTGCTAGCAGATGAAGATGCCATTGACAAAAATAGGATATGTCAGAAGCAACCCTGTACAATGGAGGCCGAGTCGATCATGGACGAAAATAAATTTGAAATGCTTAGGAAGGGAGCATACCATACCCAACTCGAGGGAAGACGTAGCAGTAGGGGTTTGGCATGAGCATGGTGGACGAGGCCAGTCAATCTTTAAGGGGTTCCCGTCAACCTCAGCAATTATCCCCTCAGAGTCAGCATCAGAAAGTTCTGAATGACTTCTTCAAGTGCATCGTTGGACCAAAATCTGAAGAAAACTCCTTTTCCATCGCCGTGTTCCATGTGATGGCAAATTCTTTGGGAAACAACTGACTTTGCTCAACCAGACATTTAGGAATCAAAGGCCACTCTTTGCTTGTTTCTTGGTCACACCATATGTTACCCTGTAGCCGATGTCAACTGTTGATGAAACTGTTGACTCACAAATTAAGTACCGGGAACAGAGTCAATATTTTGATTGAGCCAGCAAATGCTTCGTCACTTTTTCACATTTATTGACTTACGAAGGCTCAAATTCCCAGAAGTTTCTTAACTGTATGAAACATTTGAGACACTGCAGTCAATTGAAAAGTTGAAAAATGGTACAACGAGCAACGTAAGAATATGATGGCCTTGATGCTGAAAAGTTTCAGTGGATAAGTTGCTTGAAAGAGGCAAATTTCAATTAGGATGCGGAACTATGATCTTGCGCATACCAACTTTAAAGTAGCAGAATAGTGCATCACATTGTAGCTAGATAAAGTTTTCCATGGCTGCATCACTTCTTCGTAGCTCCAAAAAATAGCATTTATAAATTCTCGTCTGCAAGTAAAGGCCGCCCATTGTGGTGATTTACTCAAGTTTCTTTGGCCGTGCAAAGACATTTTCGGCAGCTTGTTTCTCCTCTTCTGTTATGACGGGATACAAATTTGATGCTGAAAATGAATCTAAGCCATCCACAATGACACGGGCTTCTGTGGAATATAACATATCCATTTTCTTCCTGAAGGGCAGAATACCTTTTTCCATACCTTGTCTTTTGGAGAGAAATCATGTTTGGGCTCAACACACTATCTATATCTATATGCTGGGTCTGCCGCAATTGTCAACAACATGTTTTCCAAATATGTTCAGATGCTCGTAACCCTGGCCCAAAAGCTGCCAAAACAGTTGGAACTTTCTGAGGATATTTATTGACATGCAAAAGGAACTTTATTTTTCTAAAGGCACGGCCGTCAGCGTCACGGATGGCCTCCCAATGACAGAGGAAGGTGGCACAGCAGCTGTTGATGTAATCAGTGATCATTGAGGCCCATGCCTCATCAGTCAAGGCCCACAGGTAGTTTGGTCGGGGTTGGCGCATGCCTTACTGTCAATAGTGGCCGGACACTGAAATCAAGGAAATACATATTTGGGAATGATGGCAACCACATGTCTGTGGACAAGACTCTCCCTAATCCCAGTTTGTTGACCAGGTGCTGCTGAACAGAGTTGCTGGTGTGTGCTGGGACCCCACCTTGAGTCCCACAAACCACTGGGTCCCAAGTACCTGTCATTGAGGCAGTCGAGGTAGGTGTCCACAGTGATGCCCTTTTCATCTTAGTACACCAGAACCTTTCGTTGGAGCCCAATTTTCAAAAACTTTCTCATTTTTGTGCTCCTCTCCAGCCTCTTCTGATATGACAATGGCATCATCATCTGAACTTTTGCTTGGAGAGGGATTTGAAGTTGAGGTCATCTATGACCAACTGCCTCATGATTGTCTCAGCAACATTGTTGATCCTAGTGAGTCTGTTGATGCAGTTGCCATATTGTCCTTATGGCAACTTTTACAGCCTCAACATTGGCCTGTTCTCACTGGTCTTGGTCGTCCATCTGAATTACATTTGGCAACACCTCCAGTCTCATTCCAAAGCACCACTGTTCTCATCAAAGTGAACCTGATCACCATTAATTTCTTTGGGAAGTCAGTGTGCTTGTCACCAGCCTGTATCTCCTTGATGATTATTTGAAAGACCTCAGAAGTCACTCGATAACTAGGAAATGATTTGCACGTCAAAGCAGAATCAGGAGATGTTAAAAATTGTCAACAAAGGAACATTCAGACTTTAGATTAAGGTTCCGCATATCCACTGCTTGTAGGGACCCCGTGGGCAACAACTGGACTGATCATCCCCAAATTTGCCATCTGTGCACTTGCCACTATCACCCTGCACGTGCTCTCCGTTGTCCACGAGCTCCATGCTGTCCACGTAGCTCTACATATAGCTGTAGATGTAACTTCGACTTCGCACTCACTACGCGCGTTGTACTTGCACTTCGTCTCTTCCATGTAGGGATGCTTGCGAGAGGAGCCGGCTCGAAGAAGCTTGCGAGCTGAACGAGACAAGCCTTAGCTCAGCTCGGCTCGTAAGGTTTTCTTGCCTCGTGAGCTCTTGGCTCATGAGCCGACTTTTTTTTAGTTGCTACTAAAAAATTTGAATGTGCCTTTAAACAAGCAGCTCTCTCCTTCCTACCCTTCTGAGTGAAAAATTGCCGTCAGACATCTATGACTAGAATGAAGAGTTTCTCCTGATATTAATCAGGATCGTCACAAAAAATGTAAGCAGGCAAGTTTTTGACCAGTTTAGAGTGCATAATTATCAGGACAGGGGAATGACTACATTCCGCATGTGCTGAAAGCAAGCAGGCTGTGGCAACTTCACGAACTAATAAGAAGAAAACCGTTTCTTTCCCTTCTCTTGTTACCAGAAAGGAATGCTGCTGCTGTCTTAGGCATTTTCTTGAAGCTCTTCAAAATCTTTGAGTGGTCATTGACAGAACAATGGACGCTGATGAAGAGATGTTTTCATTGCTCGAGAGTCCAGGGGAGCTTACAAGCCCAGAATTCGGTGATAACTTCATGGTCACTGGCAGATCAAGCCCAAGCCTCTTTTCGGATGACCCAGCTCAGGCAACTGCCTTGGACAGCAAACTCAGGAAACTGAGGTAAGAACAATTGAAGTCCAAGAGTCTGAGACAGGTACAAGTAATTCAGGAGAGTCAACTGCTAAAGAGTCTGACACTAGAGAGTCCAATGCTGGACAACCTGGTGCATCAAGTGTCCTACGTGCACCTTTTTTGCCATTGTGGTGAGTTCGCGGAATGCTCCTTTGGCAAGATGTCATACAAGGAGAGAGGAGGCGCAACAACCTCCCTGAGGGTGCCACCTTGAGACAAAGCACAACAAAGCTTACCATGATGTACTTGCAAGCCTGCCCAAGATCAACACAATGTTTCTGCCAGCAGAGCCATACAGCCCAAAGTCTGGATGAAAAGGTTCATTCATTGCCAAGGATATGCGTTCTGTGAACATCGTTGAGGAACAGGGCTTTCATGGGCTTGTGAAGGAGCTTGATCGACGGTACCAGCCAACAGGAAAACAAGCTTTCATAAGTAACCACATACCAGCATTGTAATAGCACCAGAGGGATAAATTGAAGAATGCTCTAGGTAAGGGAATGTGGCTGCCCCTCTCATCAGTGCCAAGAATGACAAACAAAAAAAGCTAGAGCTGGTCCAGGAGGTGAAGACGAGGTGCAACAGCATCTACACCATGCTCAAGAGGACAACTGATTCGTCTGATGCAATCATCTTTTCCAAGCCAACCACGAGGTCCAAGAGAGAGAGTTTCTGCTCAATCCAGAAGAGTGGACCATAGTCAAGGAGGCTGAAAAAATTTTGGTTCCTCTGTATAAGGCCACAATGGAAGTGAGCTCAGAGAACTCTGACTGACTACTTCCGAAGTTGCTCCCACGACGAGACAAATCATGAAGTGGTACACCCAGTACAGCCAAAGACAAGTACCAGGAACATTTGCTCACAATCTCAGCGAGGAAATTCTAGACAGCCTTAACAAGAGGAAGGGAGTTGTTGAAGAGGCTCTCTATTGTACGTCTCATTGATCCCTGTTTTAAGAAGACTGAATTCCAAGACAAGGCAAGAGCAGTTCAATGGTTACGAACTGAGATAAAGAAGCACCATGAATCTGAGATGAGGAAGCACCAAGAGGAGAAGACCACCATTGTTGATTCTGGACAGGCTGTCCGAAAAAAACTATCCATTTGGTAGTATTTTGATGATGAGATTGCTGAGAAGAGACAGCACCAAACACTAGCGCAAGATAGTTTGGCCCTCAAGCTCCAGAGGTACTTCCAGCTTCCCTTCTGCCCATGTTCTTGCAACCCCATAAAATGGTCATTGTACGAGGGCCACAACTTCACAGTGCTCTCTAAGGTTGCCTTGCATTATCTTGTGGCACAGGGAACAAGCGTGCTATCTGAGTGAATCTTCACTTGAGCGGAAGCGATCATTTCCGAGGAAAGAAGCTGTATCTATGAAGGAAATGCAGGCTGCTCAATCTTTCTGAATTCAAACTTGTAATTGACGATCAATAAAAATCTTCTAACTGCATTAAAATATGTTTCAGCTATTTGTTGTTAAGAGTCATCCTCTATGTTTTGCTTCACCCTATTTGTTGTTAAGAGTCTTAATGGCAGATCTTCCTGCATGTGTAGAAGTGCATTGTCTCCTCCCTGGATTGTTTGCTTGGCTCATTTTTGATATGGCAAAAAAGCTCGACTTGACACCTGCACCCGGATCTGTTTTGCTTTTATGTTTGAGACTGGCTGACCTGGATGCCCCTTACCCCTCGCCTCTCCAGGGTTGCCAAGTTGCATTACTTTTTGAAAGAATTTTTAGAATTCTTGGTAGTGAAGTTGATATTTTTTGGCCAGAGCGTGGCAGCTCTCTGTGGTGACGGCAACAGGCCATCAGATCACTGGTCAAGCCGCAGTTTGGCCAGCCAGGTTTGCTTGGTTCAGTGCTCACTTCAACTGAATTCTTCTCTCTCCTCCTCTCACTATCGACAGCTTCTGATAAAAACTGATCTACTCTTGTAGCCAATGCAACTTCGGACCTAAATTTTGGCCTCAAAACGACCTCAGGCGTAAAGTAGGATGCAATCGTTTGCGATTTGGTGAGAACCCAGTAGCACCTGCTGACCAGGTTTGGTGTTGTTTTGGATTGTTCCTTCATCCAGGCCTTGTCAAAGTCACCAACCGAGCCAGGGTTCCCCTCCACCTTTCTCTCTACCTGGCCGAAAAAGTCGGTCGCGTGCTTCTTGTTCTGGCCACCGGATCTCTCCTGGCTGTCGACGCCCTCCCCGCGACTTCCTGACAAGCTTCTCTGCCAAGCTAAGGGTGTTGCGGGACATGGAAGCAATGTTGGTGGCCTCGTAGCCGCTCTCAAAGGTTGCTTCAACTCGCTTTCTGGGCTCAAGAGACAAATTGAGAACGCATTTTGAAGAATGCGCGGAGATAAAATTTGAAGTGATTACAAAAAACTGTCTGTGGAAGCTCTACAGTGTCAATTAGGGAGTTCTTATTTTCTCAGCAGCTTGGGCCAAATCAGAGTTTGAGGACTTCAGGAAACCTCAGTAGTGGGTCCGAGTACTTTTTCCGAGTACCTCAGGAGCGAGTAATAAGAGACTACTGTAAGACGTACTTACACAGCGATTCTTCATTTAATGCGCAATTTTTCGTCCTTGAAGTTGGTCTTGAGGACACAGAGTGCACTGAGGGACTCGTCAAGAGAACGGCACTTGACAATGAATATATTGACGACTGAGAAATCTATTATTCTCCACAGCGCAGAATGCGGTCACCGGTGGAGCAGCCAATGCATGAGATTCACGCGGAGTGAAACTGGGAAAATTGAAAACTTGGTGGAGAAAAGACCCGCGTACCTGAGGCCGAGAAGTGCAGAAAAGACCCGAGTACCTGAGACCGAGTAGTACAGGAAAAACCCGAGCATTCAAGCCCAAATAATACAGAAAGAAACGAGTACTCCGAGAGTCTCAGGTACTTGGCCTATGTGGACGATGAGGACCATGATGAAGAAGCTGAGAACGAGCACGAGGACCAACAGAAGCATCCAGTGAATGTCACTGCCGCCCAAGTTCTTGGAAAGCTGTGCTATGACACAGTCTTTCACAACATTTTCTACTGAAACCAATGCGTGCGCAGGAGTATGAAATGACATCCTGCTGTGTTACGTTACCTGTGGGGCTTGAATGTGGTGTTTCACAGAAAGCAATTTTGAAAGACAAGTGAAAGTTAAACCACAACTCCGCGCGCCTCAATGGTCTCGGGCACAGTTGAGGGCAGAGCAAAACAGTCACTCCTCATTTTCTTAGCCTTTAAACATATTAAATCTAAGCCCTATTAGCAGGCGATGAAGCAATCTGAACTTTTTGGATCGTGATCCTCGGTCGTATCGAGGCAGGAAAAGGACTGCGATCCACAACTTGTTCCAGCAACCAATGGACTGGATCGAAAAAAGGACTGAAATGCTGTCGACCCCGTCCCAGTTTTTCAAAACGGCTTGGCGATCCAGGTCTTCCAACGGCCAGGATCGAGGATCGAATCAATCGTTAAAATCCTGTTATTAGTAAAAAAACACCTTTAAAAGTCTCTCTGATCTTCGGTCCCTCCGCTATCTCTGCTGCTTGTATTTGTGTGACTCTCCACACAAACTCAACAGATATTGGCAAAACATTTAAGAAACGGTCGAGCTATTTCATAAATGTAGGTGTAGCTACTTTTTCGGCCTTTCCCTTGAACATTGCTAGTTAGACGACAGAAATTTCTACTGTACCCTAGTCATGGTCCACCAGAACTAATGAGCAGTTGCTCCACATTTCGTTGCTCGGTAAATCCATACAAAACCTAAGAAGTCCATGAATTTTCTCTACTGAACTAGCCTCTGCGGCATCCATGAAACTACAGTCCACTCTCATCTCTGTTACAGATGGCTTGCAGGATTCAAGCTGTGCTGGCACGAGATCCTTGTTGATTGCTGCTTCAATATCTGCAGATGCTTTCCCTCCATTGGTGATTGAAATGCAAATGTTGTATCGATGCTTGCACCTATCAAACCACCTGTCTGAATGGGAGCTGATGCTTTTCGGGATCAATTTCAGCTCCCTTTATCTGTCCCTCTGCAGGGAAAAAAAGAATTCTTTGCCTCTTTGCTTACAAATCGATTCGTACAGGGGGAGGATCGTTTGGCTTGAAAGTGAATCAAGGCAGAGCAAGGCAAGGACTTGAAACGTTTCTTTCTTCAATGGAAACGAAATGTTGTCGAGGACCAGACAAAAGAAAAAGTACTTGCTCAGGACCAGGAGAAAAAATATAAGCCAATCAACATTCGCATAAGCGTTCTTTCAGTAAAATGAACGAGTTTGCAAGACCAGGCGAACCGTTGCACTCTGACTTTGCAGTAAAATAAGGACAGAGCATAAAATGATTGATGTCCCCAACACGAAGCAGTTGCCCTTTAAACAATACTTTTTTAACTGACTTACCTTTGAAAGTTCTTATGAGCAAAGTTTTAAATGGCCACCTTCAGTTAATGTCAGTTTTTATGAGTCTTAATGCTTTCAGTCGCTGTAACAAAGAGCAGTTACACAGGTCCCCATTTAGCTTCAGGCAATGCTTTCAATAATGCTTTAAATTGACACATAAAGTACGGCATGAAAGTGAAAATTCTTATGAGTTCAGCGCAAAGTCTCTACTTTCTGTCTCTGTCGTATTTGAGGCAAATTATGCATTGTGCTGGTAGCAGATTCAGGTGAAGTAAGCAGATTGATGCTGACCCTGTGCAGCAGCGCATCCTCCGTCTTGGGAAAGTAGCCTCATTCTTGTTGCTTGCAATTAGCTCAAGCCTTCTGGCATGAAAATCCTTCTACAGTAGAAGGGCATCCTTTCCTTGCAGTTGATTCTAAGATGCCTAACTTTGAAGCTACTTTCCGTTGTCCCAAGTCAGGTTGTTTGGAGTCTTCTATTTTTTAAAGCTTCTCCACGACCAATCTCTCTTGGTGGAAGTCATTTTTTCCTCTGGTTTTCTTCCCTTGCAAACAGCATTGTTTCTTGTCCACGTTAGGGTCGTTTTCAAAAAGTCTAATCATGCCGATATTAGGAGATGGGACAAGATAAGGTGGGACGACTTCACGTCGCGTGTCACTCTCCTGAGCATCCCTAGTCAAGGGTAATGGCAGCACTCAAAACGGGATTATCCCAGAAATTTTTAAAAGACTGAGTCAAAAACAGTAGAAGGATGAGTACAGGTGGAAGAAGAGCAACGCAAACTTGAGTGACTTGACTGTGGAAGAAGTGGGAGTTGCTATGGACGTGGGTCGACACAGTAGTCAAGAGGTACATATGAATGTGCAGCCCCTGGTGCACCACAGCATGCATTTATGGTGGCATAATAATATGCTACCAAATCCCAACCTGGAGAAAAAGTCACTCCAGTGCACGTGACTCCCTCTCTCAAGTACTGTGGGTTGGTGTCACCGCCCAAGACTGTTGGTGTCACGCTTGTGGGCACCACCAGTCCGATGAAGGGCATGCACTTAAAGGATGTCAAAGTTCCTTTAAGTATCAGCGAGGCTGACTGAGGCAGGACGTCAATTCCTCCATGCCCAGAGATAAGCCAAAGCTTGCAGTTCCCAACACTAAATAAAAGCTACAGCAGAACTCGGAGACACTTTGTTACCGGGTTTTGAATGGAGTAAAACGACTCACTCCGATAGTTCTTCTTACCGTGACTGATTTAGCCTTATTGATTGAAACTGACTGACTGTGGAGACCCCAATGTTATAAGTAGGGACTATTTTGCCTCCGATGAGTGACTTTGCCACTGTGAGTTCAATTGTGCAATGCACGTCTTACTCGATAAGAAATTGGATGCTAAAAAACTTGTCCGAAGTACACGGAGTGCAAGAGTTACCACAATTCTTCCAAATACCTCAGAAAACATTGGACTTTTAGGAGCCCTAACTTTGTTGCTAACGGCAACTTCTTCTAAGCGGGAAAAGACAAGAACTATGGCAAACACCAACAACTTCACCATCAGTTGTGACAGCAGAAAGAAGCTGTAAGGTTCTAGACGTTCATGGCCATAAGGAAGTCTGCCAGCAAGCAACAAAGAGTTTGCAATAATTGGCAAAGGGCTACACCAGACATGTATGTCTGCTTCCTTAT
>JAAUXU010048049.1_pt1 | contig 24055 bp, 26 predicted proteins | sample 7278151 | NCBI WGS metagenome assembly JAAUXU01 (sample SAMN14350113, study PRJNA611818) | marine sediment metagenome | isolation source: surface marine sediment (1.8m) | place: French Polynesia: Moorea | collected 2018-08 | reverse complement strand
TATTTACATCTTACACATCTACATCCCTCGATTTTTTTCAATCTCCTCCTTATTCTCTCCCCAAATAATTTACATCTCCTTCCATTTCTTCTTTGTGGTGTGGGGGGGGGCCGCGCCCCCCCCCCCGATAAGAAAGCGATTTCAAAATGACACAACGAAACCCACACATGTGAGTAGAACTCGGACGTCTCGAGAGCTGAATTTCAGCACTTTGACTTGTGACCCCCGCCTTGTTCGGACACGTGCGCACACACAGACACTAACACACTCACTTTGTTATACCGACCTTTCCCAGAGGACGAATCCGTCGTCGTTGATCGTTGGCACGGTGTGTTGGGGATTCATCTGAAAGTGAGGACGAGAAGACCAATGAATGAGGCTGGTTGGCACTGGCGCTGCCACAAATTTTTTGATAATCAGCAGAGCAATCTTAATTTTTTTTTCAAAGAAACCTTCGACCTTTTTTTTTGGCCCCCCTCAGAAAAAAAACCCTTCAGAATTGGCCGAGTTATCAAGATTTTTCTTTCCTTAAGCAAAATGTCAAGATGGGAGATAAAAACGTTTTGTCATACAGACCTGGAGGGGGGAGGAACAGTTTGCTCTCCCTCCCCTCCAGTTAAATGTTTTAGCATCCCAGGTGCACCCCCCTCAGACGAAGAGACGCTGTTTCTCTGCTTGCAGCCACCACAGGTACGACTTGGGCCCCACCTTGTGGGCAGAAAAGCAGTAACCATTTCAACGGCGACTTCTTCCATTCTCGTGTAGCATTTGGTGCGTGCAATAAATAAGAAGGAGACACCTAAAAGTTGACGGTGGGCGTCATAGAGAAGAAAAAATATTTGTGCAATTGATGACGCCTCTTCCTCCCCTTAATAGCAACCCTTTTTTTTCTTTCTTTCGTCCAATGAGGCCTCATAGCAGAATGAATCTCTGCGAGATTGCTCGATCAATCCTTGTAAAATTGTTGCCATGAAATGATGATGGCGGTCGTTATTAATGCTGCAATGAATTAAGATGAAAAACAAGAGTCTTTTGATCTGGGGACTCGCGCTGATCTCCGGTGTTCTGAGCTGCAGCAAGACTGGTCGGTCATGCGTGCCGGTCTGAACCGCTAACCCGAAAAATATGACTGGTCCGCTGGCCCCAATGGGAGGCCAACATAAATAATGCAGCAGTAAAACAATGAAAAAGCACAAAATTGCTCCTTTTCACACTCACTGCAGTCGGTGAGTCAAGATCGGGATCGCGTCGGTTACTTTACTTTATCTTTCTCTTCCTACTTTTTTTTGAGTGAGTGACAGCAGTTGGCTGTCAAAGTTGAGCCTCACAACAACAAGCATGGCCCCGCCGAGGTGGGTCAGAGCCTTGTCCTCTCATCTAAATTTATGCATAAAACGTATCACAGCGTCATGAGGTGAGGGATGGCCGAGAGTCATGGAAGTCGTAAGGCCTCTTCCACCCAAAACGTAAGTACAGGTTAGAGGAGGCTAAGTGCAACTTTTGCCTTGGAGGCCACCAACTCTCAGGGCTGTCTTCAACCGTCTTCACCCCGTGCACAGAGCACTCTGAGACACACAGTAGGTGCAGCATGAGTTGGACAAGACGGTCTCTTCACCCGAATGGAGGCACAGAGGTGATGACGAATCCTCACCTACGTACAATACATTCCTTTCTCCGTCACAATTGGGGCTTATGAGTTGTTTGCTCGCTGGAGATTGGGGTTTGCTTGTTCGACCATTCTTCACAAGTTGAATTTTTCTCGCACGCTCTCGGGGCTTTTTAGGCCTTTCCCATTCATGCCCAGACTTAATTGGGTTTTCATAAGCGTGAATGAGTTTTTCTACCGTGGCAGATAAACTTCCAGGGAGAAATTAATGGACCAATGATGAGTCTAGAGAAAAACAAATAAATTTCTGCAGATTTCCTACGTGTACAACGTGTGGTAATAAATTGCTCCGCGGGAGCAACATATAACTTTTCTCCGCCTAAAGAGTTTAGCGAAAACTGCAGCTCAGGAGGGAATATTCATTTTGCACTGAGGGCAATTTTTGCATTTTTCCTCAACCCATATCCTCCCAAACCCCGCCGACATGAACCACAGGACGACATCCGCCACCGCCGGAGGCCGCCGCCCTCTTGAGAGGCGGCCTCGTCCCACTACCCAGGACAAGTGGGACGTGTGTGGTCGTCATGACTGAGGGAAATGCCAAAGCCCGTCCGAAGCCAAAAGAGTGGCGCAAAAAAGTGCGAGATTCCCGGTGGGGAGGGGTGGAGACATGACCTTCTTGCCTTTTTGCACACTCGCGCCAACCATGTCAAAGTAAACATCTTCAAGTCATCGTCGCACATCAAAGTTTCCTTACTCCTCTTTTTATACGTATATGTAGAGAGAGACAAAAGCTAAGTTCCCTAGGGGGAGGGAGGACGCGTCAGTGCGTGAGATGGCGTCAAAGATTCGCTTCCACGACGACTTGAGATAAGCATAACTTTGGTTGAACAGAAGTCTTAGCTATGGAAGAATCTCTCTCTGCGTGTGCGTGTCCGCCTGAGAGAGAAGTTTGTGTGCATGTTATCCCAATTATGGCCCACTGTGTGATCCCCCATCCCCGGTAGCAGGTTACGAATTCCCCAGCATATCCCAGACCTCGAATTTGTCTAGCCAGCTTCCTCATGCACGCTGGTATCTCCTTGTCTTGTTTGATGTATTGTCTAATTTGGTGGGATGTGTAAGAGAAAGAAAAGGAATGCGCGCTTGCTCCTAATTTAAATTCTTTTGTTGCAAGCTGCCTTCTGGCCTCTCCCCGACGGCCTAATTGTACTTCTGCAGTAGCGGAGGGGGGCTTTCAATGCCTGCGAGTCGAGCGTAACCTCCTTCTCCCTCACCCCGTCCGACGTAGGCAGGGACGGACGCGTCCGCACAGACAGAGAGGTGAAATTAAAGCACTCTTCGTGTACGTAAAAGGCTGGTGGAGAAAAGAAGTGAGAATGGAAAGAATTCTGTGAAAATCCTGCCAGTCACTCAGATCTCATCATCAGACTTCATTTCCATTTCACATGAAGTTTTGCATTTTTCGACGATTCCAAAGCGAGAGACAGGAAATGAAATGCACGCACGCGCGCTTACGTGTGCGTGCTCATGTATCAGCACGTGCTCATTTGCATGACTGTGGACGTCGAGATCAAACAAAGTTGGCCGCTCTACATTAACACTCCCCAATGCTGGCACTGGCAAGCAAGTCGGTGTGGAAGTCCTCGAGTACTTCTCCACCCAACTTCCTCGAGTGGCAGTTCCTTGATTCACTGATCGCACAGAATCCCAGGTCCAGCTGGGCCGTGGAGGTCGCGCTGCGTTTGTGCGTGGAGGACGTACAATTTCACACATCTCACCCCTGCCAATCATCAACACGCAGATACTCAAGGAGTCCATTCGTTAAGAACTGCGCACTCACCGATGAAAACGATGACGTCATTACGAGAAAGGGGGGATGGCAGTAGGTGCCACACACCCATGTGTGGCATTAGTGTTTGGTGCGTGCCTCCTCACGGGTTGCTCTCTGCCCATAAAAATCTTGGAGGACGGCCATTTGGGTGTCTCGTTCCGACGCCACAAAATAAGATTCATTGACTTGTTCCCAACAACCCATGTGGTAATAGTACTCAGTCTCTCTCTCAGCTTTTGCGCATACACAGTGGTACACTAAAGAGTAGAGCAGGAGGGTCCCCATTAATGAGAAGGGGCGGAGTGCAGATTTTTTGGGCGGGATTTTGGGCAGCAGAAACGTCTCGCCCACGCCATAGAGTGAGGGGTCAAGAAAAACATGTCAATGGAGAAGAGGGGAGGGAACGCGCTTGATGGCAGAACTGCCAATGTTGAGGCCGCATAAGCCACTCACTTGGGCTTGATATGAGTCGCGACATGTGCGCGCCGGGGATCAGGGTCTGCCTGCTCCGCCGCCTCCGCCGTCGCCGTCGTCGTCGTCGTCGTCGTGATGGGCGCTCCTCTCATCTACACTAATCCATCTGGAAGGCAATTTAACCGCGGGCAATGTGGCGTTCTCCCTGTCGCACACCTGGATCCTGGATTCGGGTACCTCCCCCCCCCCGTCCCGATTGCACGTGTGTGAGCACGAGCATTATTTTTCACCTTGCTGCCACCCCATTTTGGCTTCAGAATGGGCCCCAAAAGGCTCATGTCCCCCTTTTTCTCACCATTTATGTAGAAATGCGCGGGGAAATGAGTCGTAAATCACGCGCCACTTGTTGGCACGATCTCGCCCAAGGACTGTGGATATTATTAATGGAAAGAATGACTCTTCGCCTGTTGTACTCATGTGAACAATGCTTGAATGCCATGACGCATTTAAGCAATCATTCCTAACACATACCATAGTCACGTAAGAGGATTTTTGTGATGTAAACCATGTTTCACGGCAATGTTTGGTCGTAGGAAGACCCCCACAGAGAAAGCTATTGTCGACTTTGGCAGAGTGCGTCGTTGCATGAATGTGACATTGAGCTACTTAAACAACCTTGCATTATCCTCCATAAGGTCCTGCAACAGTAAAATGATTCACCAAAGCGGGCTGTGAGATTGTTCCCGATGCGTACGTACAGTCCGCTACGTGTGAGAGAACATCAGGCAGTGTTATCCGTGCACACATGCGTCGTTTTCGCTCACCTTGATGAACCAGGGCTTCTTGTGCTCGTACTTCTGGTACATCTCCAGCTGCACCAACTCAGCCTCCAGTCCCAGGGCCTTTAGGCACATGAGCACGGCTCTGCAGTGTGGGGAGCCCGGTGTGTAGAACACCTCCAACATGATCGGTCCCTCCCACGACTTGGTGTGCGATGGCGCAGGATTGTCTTTGACTTGCTCTAAAGTGAATCACGACGTTTTTCAGGCGAGAGGCTTCACACGACTGACTCGAGCTGCTCAAAGTTTTGGGTAAGATGTGGCAGCAATGGAGTGACCAGGAAAAGTCTGTTCGAAAGACACAAATGTTTTGCAAAAGTTCTTGACGAAACAGTTCACTATATAAGATTTTTAGTCCTGATTTTTTTCATCAATGAGAAAAAAAGGCCGCGTCGAGTAATTGGCCTGGCCCAAGTCCAAGTGACCTTTAAAGCCAAGAACTTCTGGCAACAAAAGCACCCCGAAAAAGCCATGCGCAAAAGGACAGGAGACCGAGCGAGCGGGCGCTCGCTCCGCAATGCGCCCATTGGAAATCTCCCCGAGGAGGAAATTATTCCCAACGGCAAATGGCGCGCCGAAGCGCCGTTCGGACGTGCGCCAAGTCGTCGTAGTGCGCCTCTTGGAAGACGCTGGCTTCGTGACACGAATTCTGCACTAGTCAGAGTAGGGTTTGTTGACTGGGGAAAAAGAAACATTGGATGCGGAAGGTTTCGAGAATGCGGACGCGTGTACCGAAGGAAAGGGGACCTCCCTCAACTAGTGCAGGCAGCTGCCAAGTCCGATCGTTCGGCATTTGTCGTCTACGTGGTCAAAACTATTGCAGATGAACGCAAAGTGTCGAGTTCTTGACATGCACGCATTCGCATTGGCGCCCACGGCCATGGAGCTCCACGCTACGGCCCACATGCAGTACCACATGCCATGAAGGGTGTGGCGCGAATGTCGATCAGTTGAAATACCCTGCCAGAGCAGGCGTAATGTCTGATTTTCTGGCATGAGCTGTGCACAAAACAAAAAACTCCACCAGTTGCAGCAACTAACGCTGCGTGCCTGTATGATTGAGGCCAGCATAAGATAGAACAATGCATTCATCGAGAGGTGATCATCCACCATCTGCGCCTGGGCGAGTCTGCAGCAGAAATGCAGCGAGTTAGGTAGAGTTTTTTTTTCACTCTTCGAAGGGTATTCGAGCGCCAGAGTGGCAGACACAGAGCAAAGTCCAAACTGCGCACAGAACTTGTGCACCGTACACTAAGTCTTGACTGAAGCCAACCAGACCGTTCAAAATGTGGCAAGAACTTTCAACATGTCAGTGCGGCCGACACAGCACGTTGTGAAGAAGCGATCTTGGTGCAGAGACCTACGTCAGACAGTGATTCAACGCCATCTTAGCTGGAACAAAATGTCCTGCCTGGATCGCACCTTTCACTACGCACACTTTTAACTCAAAGTTTCACAACTTCCTTAGCTAATGTGTTTAATGTACTCTCCTTAAAGGCCTTTGATTGGATTGGGCTTTGGGAGAGGTTCACCCCTTCGTTGGAGCGCCAAGAATGTCCGCTGAAACCCAACTTACGTGCACTTTTGCTCTAGGACCACTCGTGTTCACAGCAACCGTTGAACTGTTATGTAGTAAACTCTGCCATTCTAAATAACCTGGCATCCATGATGGAAAAATGAATAGTCCTGAGGCAAATAAAGCGCATATCAGTTCGGCGTCAGAGCAGCCCCTTAGCATTCTATAAAGGAGGGGTAAACGACTGCTGCAGCTCAATACAGTTTTGGCCTTAAAAAGAAGTGCACACTTCACTTCCTACGTACAGGGAAGCTTTGAGTCAAAAATGTTCATAGTGAAACATATCTTTTTCAAAAAATAAAGCATATACCAGCGATAACCATGCCTACCGCCAGTTTCACAACCATTGACATCTTCGATTTAAACACACCCTGTATTTCTCTTTATCGCCGAAATGATCCATTGAAATGATGAGACGGTCAGTTCGGGTCTGCATCTGACAATCTTCAGTTCATTAAGCAACACCAACGCGAGGATGGGATGATGTCCCTTGGAGCGATGGGCAAACTCTATCACAGTAGAGGAGAGAACCAAGGTCATAACACCTCGGGTGGATGCCAAACGTTGTCGTGGAACCCGGACCTTTCAGCAAAATGGTGCCCCAGTTCGCACCAACCGCGAGACCCGGGGCTTTTTGGCCAAGACGGCTGATCTTTTGGCAGAACGACCTCTGGGCGTCGTCTCGTTCAGATCTGAGCCCTTTGGACTACACGATTTGGGACGGAATAGCTGGCGCAGTATGCTCAGATCACACACCAGACATCCCAACACTTGGTCAGCGAATCTCTGATGCATGGCACAATCCGGACCCTGATCACGTTAGGAAGACATGAACCAGCTATCACTCTCGGTTGGAGGCCAACATTGCGGCAATTCTTACAAACGATAAAAATCGCAAGCATCTTATCAGTACGCATAAGAATTCTTGGGGCTCAACTGTCAACAGACATAACTTAAAAGGTGATCAGACAGTACAAAGCAAAGTGGAAATTTCACCTTTCCCGCCGGAATTGTCGAAGTGGAACTGGCCAAAGAGGGACGACTTCGTCATCAGGGCCAGGCGATTGAACCAGATGCAGGCCTGCCAGATCGCCTGGCCACCACTCTCTCTACTGCTTCCTTGTTTTTTGGTTTCAGGGAAGTCCACAAGCAGCACTTCTCAACAAACCATAGACACAGGTGGAATATGGACGAAAATTGGTTCCTGGTGGACCACTTGTGAGATCGCCACCAAGACCGCCTTGTCCTACAAGGATCGTTTGAGAAACCGTCTGGAACCAGTGCTATAAAGATTATCGGACTGAGGTGCAGCTTCAAGACTAAGAATCCGTGGAAGATTATAGCATGGTCAGAGAAGGTAGGTGCCCGCCTATTTTCGTGCCTGAGATGAGCACCCTCACTGCCAAACGCTACGCCAAGCTGATGCAAAAAGTCACGGTGTTCAGGGGCATAATCAACAGAATGTACCTACCATTTTTTTCCTTTGCCCCTTCAACTGATCAGCATTTGTGCCGCACCTTGTGCATAATATACTCATTATAGCTCCTGTGTTTCGAAAGTTCCGCAATTTCCACCATAGAATGGGCCTGACTGAAGAGGATTGATCCATGTTTCCTGTGAGTTCAAGTTCCCTTGGTGTAAGAAGGGCAAGCAGACAAGAACTTCTAACGACGATGCCTTGTTTTGTTTTGGCCGGTGAGGCAAATGGGTGATCGTAGAGCAAAAACGTTGGGTTTTGGAGTGGAGTCGAGGAGATGTGAACCATTACGGTAGGTGAACCCAGTCAAAATTTGTGATACTTTAGAAGGGCTGAATGATGTCGACTGAGTGCACATTGCATATCCTGCGTGACAAGGCAATGAAGACAGTAAAAACTTTGGTTTTGGCATTCCTAAAGATGTGTATGAAACTTTCAGGAAACACGAATCTCATGATTCTAACCCTGGCTTGTTGGGCCATTTCCAAAAAAACCAGCTGTGATTGCACCCAAACCCTGGTCTGCATTGGGTCGTAACTGGCTTGAGTCGAGACATAAAAGCATGAGAATATGGAGAAAGATGATCCTGATGACACGGAAATGGGACCTGACTTCATACTAGAGCGCTGATCAGGGAAGGTCTTACCTTGTTCAACAATTAGTCCGGCGTCAAAGCCTCCTGACCTCGGTGCACCTTCTAGTGGAATTTCTTGATTCCGAGTTAGCACGGCTTGGAATGTTTTTGTTGGTGCCATTTTTTGACAAAAACAAGCTGCGTCATTGAATCGTGGAAAAAAATCTATCTTGATTCATGAATTCTAGTCTTAGCATTTTTTTTATTAATCTAAAACAAGAGTCCAGTGGAGTTCTGGACACTTTTCCGATGTCTGTGGGTGTCCCGTTTGTCCATTTCTGAGAGTCCTGTTTGTCCACGGACCCCGAGGAACAATTTATGCATTAGACAAGGTTTTTAATAAGATTCAAATGCTTTTTTTACCATCTTAACTTAGAATAGACTAAAAAATTGATCCTTGTTTGCCTTATGGCTGCAGACAAAAAGATCAAACACTTGTTCTGTTGCACTGACAAGTGAGAGGCTTTCAAGTCCCCTTCTTTATTGTTAACAAATTGTCACAGATTTCCCTGTCATCATGAGCAACTCACTGTGACCATATTTTGCCAAATGAATTTTAATCACATGAGCAATAAAGTTGACCAATTTCGGCAAAAATAGCAGTTATTCATGACCATCACGCTATCCCCAAGTCTCCTTTATTCCAGCCTCACAGTAATTTTACACAGAAAAATCTCAGCATTACAATGCTGTAAAATAAACGGGACCACTTCTTGCACGGGATAAATCACATTTAACCGAACGAACATCCCCATAAAGTAAATAGCAACATTAATTCATCTCTAAGGTGAGTGTAATGACGTTCGGTCACTTCATTTAGTTCAGTCAGGCGAGAGAAACAGTAGAAACATAACATATGATGCCTTACACGTACACACATGGGGTTTTCTGGATAAGGAGAGATCATCTTACCTGACTTGTTTCGTTTCACATGTCACACAGATTGAGTCCTGTTTTGAATTTCAGGCCTCAAAGACCCAGAAAAACCTTTCATTTCATATATGACATTTTGGCACAACTGCATCAAGTACCACCTTTGGCAGCCTCCCAAAATCCCAATCTTACCCAGGTTTCCCCTTCACATGATTCGTCTTACTAAACAAAGTTGCACACAAAAAATCCCATTTATCTGGATCCCGATTATCCGAATTCCACTGTATTTCCTACTACTGATTACTCCTCAGTAAAGTCGGTGTCTCGACCCCGTAGAGCGATTGCTGCTGACCATGTCCTGTCCGGCTGTCTTTACATGTCCTCGCCAGAGGGCGCAACCACGACCGTAGAGACTCGTTCCTTCAAAATGCTCCAGAAGAGCGACAGAAAACACTAACCAAGAGACAGGAGAAAGATATTCAACGTGCTCAATTACGCACTCTGCAGTTGCTGCACAGGAACAGCAACTGTGTCTGAGTGTGCAAGTAAGATCATCAGGAGAAGGAGGCAGCACAATCTACACACAGCAGCCTGTAGGACAATCCTTGCAAAGAAACTCGCAATGATCGCAGGAGTGCCAAACAAGTTGCTCTTCTTGCGCAACAGGAGAAGCTGAGGTGCAAATTAACACTCTCACGACTTTGTCCCGGAAAGAAAACAACTCAGTGCTCCCAAAACGATGGTGTCTGAACAAAACAACGGGCCAGAAACTGTGACGTTCGCCTTGGAGACAGCGTAGAGGAGCTCACTCACTGCTCCAGGTCCCTGAGCAACGACATCGTTTAAAGTGTCACAAAGAAACTGTGCACGGTTCACACGGAGAGGCACATTTCGTTACTTATCATCATCGCCGTGTCCATCAGCTGCTGCTGCCGCCCGCAGGCAGAGGGGAGGGAGGCGAGTCAGTGAGGAGGAGCTCACGTGGGGTGAGCGGTGGGGTGTTTGAGCCCTGGAGACACCTGCCGAACGAGCGACTGACCTGGTCGCTTGAACAGTGTTGGTCTCCGGAGGATCGGTTCAAGACCACAGGCGGACTGCACTTGAGCCCTGTCAGGGTGGCCGCGTGCACCTCGACAGCGGGAGGAGTCACACCGACGACGACAGAGCCGCTGGTGAGCTGAGGTCGTACGCAGAAAGTTGCACTCCCGACGATACACAAATTTTCCAGGTACACACGTCGCTTTGTATCATTTTTACTTGTTTCAGCCAGGGTTGATATCAAGGCTTATATGAATGTATCGGGCAGTCAAATGGCAACGCTCATCAAAGAGTAAATCCATTTCCGGTATTAGTTATTTAACTTATTTCTTTACTGGTTCTGGTTTCTTGTCAAGTATCAACAGTTCTTGAGCTTTGATTCTCCTTCTCCGCAAGGATTGGGAGTCCGAAGTCGTGGAAGAGGAGGACAGGGTCAAGATGGCTTCGGAGTACCCGGCGGAGCAGGACAAGGAAAAGCCCGATCTGGATATAGCAAATGAGGAGACCGCGGTCTGGATCGCCAAAGACAATTCAACGGGACAAAATTCCCATGCCGAACAGACCGTCTCTTACGGTCGATCGTCGGAGAAACCGAGCGAGAAGAGGCGGAAGCTGTATTATGAAGTGAGTAAGAGGTTGAATTGTTCGTAGTGTTCTGCTGTTCTTCATGAATACTTTCAAGGATCCCGGCTTCTTCCCTCGCCGCCTCATGTTGGGTCTCCCCGACGCTGCCGTCCCTCACATCCACCGGCACCACGACCTGGCGCAAAAACTGAACAAGATTCTTTTGATGGAAGAGGAATACGGCGATGGCCACGCCCGGTTCTCCTTGGAGACGACAGCGCTGTCCCACCTGTTGCGGTCCGAGCTGCGGCGCCTGGGTGCCACTCAATGCTCTTTCGCCGCGAAGATGCGTATCCACTCTGGAATCTTCTCCACTTACTTCGTAGTCAGACAGCGCAAGTGGTCCGTTTGCGCTCTTATGCAGCGACATGCCTATTATCAGGTGCGTCATCACAGCGGCTTATCATGTTGTCGAGAGAGTTTCCATGTCATCTATTTATTTCTTTTAAATGCTCCCTAGGCTTTTCTTTGGCTGTGTTTGAGCGAGGAGGACCGTCTAGACACCCTGTACCCGGGTGTGGTTGTCCACAACACTCAGCAGTCGGAGTTTACTCGGGAGCAACCGGAAGTAAGCGTCCTTCTTTCCACTGTCTGGTCGGAGATGGGTCGCAGCGGTGTGTCCGTGATGGACTTGGCGCAGGCAATCCTCAGAGAACCGCTCGAGTCTTCCCAGGATATACTGTCCATTACTGAAAGGTGCCCCGACCTCACTCCAGCCAGAATCAAACGACTGCACGCTGAACTCTGGTTTTGGCTTCGCCAAACCAGGAACAACCGGCAAGTCAGAAGTACCGCATAGTCTCTTAGTGTGTCTTGTACTTATGATTAAGCCATACGTTGCAGAGTATCTATGCTTTCTTATCGCATCGTCGTTCCCGAACATGACCCTTACATCCGTCCTCCCAATCTTCAGTGGGTCTGCAATCACGTCGTCGCCTTTTTAAATCTTGCTGAGGTCAAGCTGGAAGACTTTTGCCTCAAAGTCATGGAGTGTAAGGTGAGGTGATAATTTTAGACTTGTCTTCCAAGCAATATGATGAACAGCTTGCATACTTGCTTGCAACGAGAACAAAGGTACAAGTGCGGTATGATACGTCATGCTGTTCTTTTACATAGGATAGTGAACTCTTACTGCACCCGGTTCCGTGGGCCCAACTAACGGTGGATCAACGCAACGCCTACATGGCGCTTCTACGCTGGGTCAGTATGCCAGAAAAGCGTCGCCTCCTGTTCTGCGCCAAGCTGAAGAGCGCCGATTCCAAGATGAACAACAAAGAGGAGGAGGACAAAGGTCCCTCTCAGCCGACCAACGAGGACGACGTGCAATCGGAGGCAGCACCTGACGACGACTTGAACCCAGCGAAGATAGCCATGGACTTCCAGAAACTCGTGAGAAGCGCCTTGTGTGATGCTTCATTCCAAATCTGAAGCCCCAGACGTTATCGTGATCTGTTTCCTTTGCAGGTTCATTCCGGCAAAGCCAAAGTCCGTGATCTCCTGTCTCCCTCTCGTCGACGAACCCGTGGAACCGACGAACGTGAACAAATGGACCAACTCATAGCAGCATTGAACTTCCCCCCTCCGAGGACTTCCGTCAGCCCGAATCAGAAGGACATCTACCGCCGAATGAAAAGCTGCTTAGACCGTGCGGACAGTGACGAAAAAAAGACCAAGGAACCATTCGAAATGGACACTGCCAAACTGGCCAACGAGATGCTCTCGTTCATGAACAAAAACGTCATTACGAGGAAGCGTCTGTCAATAGCCCTCAAAGTCAACCGCAATCTCCTGTCGTCCATTCTAAAGCAACCCGTTGACATCAGAGATGCGGCCAAGGGGAAGAAGACCGTCTATCAAAAGTGCCAAAAGTGGATGGACCTGGACCCAAAACACAGATTGGCTTTCATCAAACAGGAATGTAAGAAAAAAGAGGAAAACGAGGAAGAGGGAGAGGGAGAAGTGGAGAAGACTGTGGCATCCATCATGGAAAGTTTCATTGAAACAGAGGTCACCGAGAAGGGAATGATAAGTCTTCCCGAATTAGCCATGCAAGGAAAGAAGACTGGGAAGATATTGCATCACGAGACGTCCTCACCGTCCGAGCTTTGTGAGCAGCGTCGTGGAACAGTGTTGAATGAGCTGACATCGGAAGTCAACAACGGCGGCGAGGCTAGCAGCCAAACGTTGAAGGTTGACACGAAAACAGCAGTCATGGACGCTGTCGCATTGGTAAACAGCGGCTACGTCACCTACGACCAGCTGGCGCAAGAAGCCAACACTGATGCCAAGTATCTGGAGTCACTTGTGAAATTGCCGCCGATTCCCTGGGAACTCGCCGGCGAAGAGCAGAGACGCGTCTACAAGGCCTGCCGTGACGTGTCGACCATGTTGCCGCAGCGCCGTAGGGCTCATCTCCAGGTGAAGGCTGCAGCCTCCGCCGTGAATCCTCATGGTCCTGAGGAGCAGCCCAAACACCAGCAAGAGGGAAAGACTCCAGGCTCCAATCAGCTTCGTGCACAGTTTCTGAACGACCAGGCGACCGAGTTGCTCGTTAATGGCAGCGTTAACGCGTTAAATGGCAAGAAGGGGACGTCCTTTGCTGGGAGGATGCAAGCGGAACTCCTAGATCTCACCAAGGTGGCCACCAAAAACAGTTTCGACATTGTTCAGCAAAATGAAGTCACAGTCCCTAAGCCTTCTTCGGTCTTAATTCAGCCGTATGCGCAATTTACAGAGAAGCAGGCTGTCGAGCAGGGTGAAGCGTTTGAACCCAATCGGAGCTCTTCCGCCTGCAACCCCACCATGCTGACCAGGACCTTGGGACTCCGCAAGATGAGTGCGGAAAGCTACTTTGAAATTAACAGAGACAATGAAGTCAAGGCCAACATTGGTGCAGCCCATGTTGCCAAAAAAAGCAAGTAATGCAGCAACCAAGAGACTTAGCCCTAATCTGAAGTACTGTTCTACGAGTAGTTCACACTTTCGCCGGTCAAAAGATAAGCGCAAGCAGTGACTCCCGTACCATCGTAACTCTTTACTCCATGTGATATGCTCGAGACATAGTACATTCTTCAACCTCAAGTATACCTCCAAATATATGATATAGTAGGTACACCTGGCCCCTGGACTCGTCGAGGCTTTTCCTTTAAACAGCGCCGGGCAGAGTTGTCCCTCAGTTGCTCAGTATTTTCTTAAAAGCTTGATATTTAGTAAAAGTACGGGATAAACGTTCAAAGCAGGCTTCAACAGCACGTGCTGTACGCAGTCTTATCCACAGTTTATGTATACGCTATACGATGTGTTCGTTCTGTTGTATTTGAAACGTGAATGAGCTTCAATAAACTTGTTCTCAATGCAAACCTCAGTGTAGCCAGCGCTTAGCGTCTGTCTTCTTGTGTCTTAGAATGTCTTTGGTTTGAGGTCAGATGAGTCTTCTTGTTCCAAGGAATCATGGCCTTTTTCTGACTCTCTTTCTCCACCTAGACCTGAGGTTCTCGCAGCTGAATCCCGTGAAGCGCCTTCTGCACTTGCACGTGCCGTTCTTTCTGCACTTGCCTCTGTTTTGACAAGGGGGGTTGCACACAGCTATGGATAGATAAATGTTCGAGGACATCAATCGTACTGGGTTCCCCTGTCACTGTACTCTCACATACCTCTCTGGCAGTGATGTCCCTCAAATCCTGACTGGCATTGGCACTGCCCTGGGGCGACACAGAGACCACCATTGCGACAACCTCCTGGACACTTGGCTGGAGGATTCACGTTAGGTTAGTACGTATGATCATCTCTTTGGGTGCTCATGGAACTTACGTTTGTGGCAAAATCTTCCCCTGAATCCCACCGGGCACCTGCATCTATTCTTGCTGGGAATGCAGATTCCACCGTTCTGGCACTTACGCTTGCAGAGAGTCGCCACTTCTGCCATCTCAGGGATGGCAACCGAGATATCTTCACAAAATCGCCCTTTTGTGCCCTCCTTGCACACACACTCTCCTGGAGTCTCTGGACAAGTTCCTCCATTAAGACACGCGCAAGGAACCTTCTCGGTCGTTAAGGAAAGCTCTGTATCAGAAGACTCTATGGTCGGGAGCTCCTTCTCCTGCTCTTGCTGACTGGAGGCTAGAAGCCCAAGGATTCTGGGCGGAATCTTGGCATTGGCGTCATCAGGAGTCATTTGACACTGAGATCCCAAGAATCCTGGTGGGCACTTGCAGATGCCAGAGTCGAGACACTTTCCGCCGTTCAAGCAACTGGGATCGCACAGAGCTGCAAAGTACGAGTACATATGAATGCACAGAACTGTTTCAAGGAGGAAGGACGAGATATGGTTCCTTCGCAAAACTCCTTGACTTCTTCCTATTTTATTATGACTCTTCTGTTTTCAACCCTATGTCGTCTACCTCGTCCTGTCAACATGTCTGCCAACTTCCCTGTCAACAGACGACCTCCATGTTCATTGGTCAGCTCTCCACATCCCTTTTCAGTGACACAGTAGGCTAAGCCAGGATGAAGTGAGCAGACTATGGTTGCGTACCGAAACGCGGTCGAGCTACTGTGAAACATACTTACATGAGCAAGTATCTGGAGCTGAACACCAATAGCCAACGCTACATCCAGGATTACACTTGGGCTTGCAGTAGACGCCATCTCCCTGGTATCCGGAAGGGCATCTTCCACAAGTGATTGCATTCACTGCATCGGAGCCACCGGTAGCATTGACGCTACGTATGAGGCATTCATCGACTCCAGGAAAGCATCTGATACTTTCTGGACAGGACACGGCAGTGCTTCCTGCAATGGGCATTGGAAATTAAGAAAATAGACGTCCACTGTGACGGAAGAAAAAAACTACACAAGGGTCTGCAAAGTCACCATCATCTGCGCAGTTGATGCCGTCGCCCACTTTGCCAATGGGGCATTCCCCGCAGGTGAAACCTCTGGAGGGTGCGGGCAGGTCGCTGCATGGTACCCCCGGAAAACACGAGTCCAAGCGGCAGTCGTCGATATCTGGAGATCAAAGCCAAGTTGTCTATATGGACCCAGGTATGATGATGGTTTTGGAGCACCTTTGCAGTCTGTTCCGTTACCAGCTGTGCCTTCTGGGCAATCCCCGCACAAATAGAGACCGTAATTCAGATTTGTGCATCGGACGTCGGGATAGCAAGGGTTGGAGTCACAAGGGTTGATCATTTGAGTACAGTTCAGACCATCACCGTAATGGCCATCGGGACATAGTCCGCAACTAAAATCTCCTGGGGCTGGTTTCAGAGTGCATTCAACACCGGGATAGCAAGGGTTTGGGGAGCATGGGTCAGTGTTTGAGCAATAAATTCCGTTGCCAATCATACCTGAAAGACATCACGATGCTGCAAAAGAATATCAGTACTGAACGTACCCACACTGGCATCTTACCGTCAGGACATTGGCCGCAGGAGAATTGTGCATCTGCTCCTTCCCATACAGAAACACAATGCACACCTGGATAGCAGGGACTGGGCGTGCAAAGATCATGAATCCTCTTGCACTTTACTCCATTACCGGTGAATCCTTGTGGGCAGTTTCCGCACTTGGCCTTTTCCCGGTAGTTATAGCACTTCACTCCAGGATAACATGGATTTGAGGAACAATGATTGAGCGGCTCAGTGCAGATCTCGCCGTCGCCAATCATGCCCCACGGGCAAGGCCCGCACTCATAGCCACCATCATTTCTGATCAAGCACGGCACATTTGCATAACAAGGGTTCGGGAGACAAGGAGAATCTTGACACACTTTCCCATCGCCGATCATACCGTATGGACAGGAACCACAAAAGTGTCTTGCAGGACTGTCGGAGTTGTAACAGTTTACTCCGGGATAACACGGATTGCTTGCACAAGGATCGGCAACTGTGCAATTTTTTCCATTGCCTACCATTCCAGGCGGACAAGGATCACATCTGTATCCACCAGCCTCGGTGACACAAGCAACGCCATCGAAACACGGGTTCGGTTGGCACTTGCTTTCCATGGCAAAGCAGACGGTCCCATTACCAGTGGTGCCAAGTGGACAAGGTCCGCAGGTGTAGCCATTCTTTGTAGCGGTATCCAGCAGGCACGTCACACCCTTGGCACAAGGCTCCAGACGAGTGCAAGGATCCAAGGAGTGACAGACTTTGCCGTTGCCCGTCATATGGTCGGGACATGGCCCGCAAGTGGCCATGCCATTGACGGAGCTGCACTGCGAGTCAGGATGACACGGGTTGTCGGTCTCACAGGGGTCAGAATGGACTTTCTCACAGATGATTCCGTTCCCTTTGAACCCGGGTGGGCACGCAGAGCAGCGCACGTCGCCATATTCAGTAAGATCGCACATAGTCTTGTCAAAGCACGGGTTTGTAGTCTCGTGAGCGCATAGATTCTTGACATCAAATATGCTGGAAAGAAGAAACAGCTCTAGTCCTCTCCTGGTAAAGGCTACTCTTTCGAACATCCGTCAAAATCCATTGATGTCAGGACACATACCTGGTGCAGTTGATGCCATCTCCGGTCATTCCTGCGGGACAATTTGCGCAGACGAAGCTGTCTCCCAATGGAAAGCATGACACTCCAGCATAGCAGGGGTCTGACGAGCATGGATTGAATGGAGTACAGGAAATGCCGTTTCCTGTCATCCTGTACGGACAAGGTCCACATGAGAAACCGTCTGCGATGACGTGGCTGGTGTGACAAGTGACTCCGGGATGACATGGATTGGGATCACAGGGATGAATCTTGGAACAAGTTTTGCCGTCGCCTGTCATACCCATGGGACAAGGACCACAGACGTATGACTTTGAGGAGGTGATGCATTCCACCCCTGGCAACAAATACGGATGTAGAGCATGTGTGAAAACTGTGCGTAAGGAGTCAACGGTTGCAGGGGAGGGGACTCATGTACAGGGCGGGTGAGATTTCACTCTTATTGTTTTAAAAACGGTCAATGAAACTGAAAAGGCAGCTGATAGATGAAAGGCACTCAATAGATGAATCTGAATTCATCAAACGAAAATGACTCAAAGTTGGAGAAATTGAATATTTTATCTGTTTTGATTTTATTTCTAGTTAACTTGAATAAAAAATTGAAGCTGAAAGAAAATATCTGTCAACGAGACTTTTTTTTAGTGTGATTCAAAAGCCATTCTAACAATGTCAGGACCATGCAGCATTTTTCCCCACTTTAGAACGCAAACTGTGCCCAAAATATGGGCACATTTGACGTGCTCAATTTACTGGAAAATAAGAGTGTAACGGATTCTACTTCTTGTCTTTCAATCTCATTCATTTTAGTCATGGTGAATATTGTTTTTGCTTTCACTTCTTGTCTCGAGCTCGAGTACTTTCTCAAAAAGCTGTCCTCACAGGAAGCAAACTTTGCTTCTCATCTATGTCAATATCTGTTCTTGTGGAGACCAAAAAAGAGCCAACACGTCATCTCGGGAGAAGTGATCACCTCTCATGTACCTTCAAAGCAAGAGTTTCTCTCACACAAGTTTAGTGTGACGTCGCAAAATTGCCCAGTGAATCCCCTATGGCAGGAGCAGGAGTATCGAGTTTGAACGACTCCATCAGGTTCGACTTCTTCTTCGTGACTCTGTCGAATCAGCGGGACGCAGTCTCCATGAGTGCAGTTATTCTCGTAACAGGGATCTTTGACGGTCTGGCAAGAATCTCCTGCGAATGGAAGAAGTGTATCTTGATATATATATATATATATATATAAAGAGAGAGAGAGAGAGAGAGAGTGTATATGTAGGAAGAGGGTACGATCACTAGTAGTCACTTGGTAATGCGTGTTATGCAAAGGGATTCATGAGAGTTTCCTCCAGCGATGTCGTCGACAAGGGTGCGATCGTGCAAAACATTCTGTTGCAAAAAATAAGAAATATCCCAGTTCTGCTCCAATCTGAGAGATGAGAGACAAATCCTGCTGTTCACAAAAATGATCCCTCGGGAAAATCTTTAGTGGTGGAAACGGGCCTCGAGCTTATATAGTCAATCTGTCGGATAACTGAATGGAGTTACATCACAACCAGGAACTGGTGTGTAAGTGCACAGGTGCAACCCACACCCACAGAAGTGCGCAGCAGCAATTCGTGACTGTTGTTCAGTTCGTTGGAGTTTGATCATTACAATGTTTTAAACTTTTTACCTCTGTCAAAAGGGGGTCACAGAGAAGAATTACGATGCCGGCGGAGAAACGGATCCTTTTGAAGTCATGCAATCGGTTGTCCAAGATTAGATTTCCCGGATAAAAATTGAAGCGGTTTTCGATGTTAACCTTTATCCGGTCCCTGCCTCGTATTCATTATTTCTTCTGCTCTTTGCCAGCGGCAGAATTGTACGTACATATCGGCACTCTTTAGTCTGCTGCCCTCCATTTCTTGAGGCCCAATCTACCTTCTTTAGTAACGTTACGTGAGCATAAATCTCGTAGAAAATGAATGATCACCCCTATTCCCAAGTTGTTGGGCATCTGCAAACATATTATAGGTATCAGGAGGTAGGGCACAATTCTATGACGTCATACCTTTACATGAGCGGGTATTTTGTCACGTGACAGCTTTCCGTTTACTCACATGACGAACGAACGTGCATTCGTGTCTGCTACGCACCTGTGAAGAATTCGTGGCATCGACAGCGAACTTGGCCGCCGACGTCAGTGTCACACATCCCGCCATTCTCGCAGTGACATTTAGTCACGGTCACGAAGAGCTCCACTGCACTGGTGGAGAGATGACGACAAGAAGGAGGAAGTTGATGCAGGTCTTGGTGGCTTTCCTCCTCTAGCAAGAAGAGCACGACATCGCCGTCCAGCAGCTCATTTCCTGGACTCCATCTGATCGAGGATCCTTCGAGATTCATCAGAGTTCCGGGCGGAGACTTGATCAAACGGAGTTTCGTATCGCCAGCCGCAGAGTAGTTAAACGTCTGGCCCTGAATGGCTTTCATCCTCTTCACCAACGGTGCTGCAAGAAACATTGATCTTCAACGAACGGCGGGAGGAAGAAAAAGCGACTTGGAGACTTTGGCTGGTCTTTTGGGCACACACACCGAATTTTGTGGAGTCTGAGCTAGAAGATATCGTCAACAATGGCGCAAGGTTAAGCTTGCCTTACGTCCTATGTACTGACACATACGCACTCGTGTACATGCGTACGTAGATGTCATGTATACTTCACCTTTGGTGTTCTGTTTCCACAGTCCGTCCTCTGAGCAGACCAAGCATGTGTCTTCCGGATGAGAGTCTCCAATGCGGAAACAATTGGTGGCATGGACGCACACCTAACAGAATACACTTAGTTAGGTCTTTTAGTAATAACTGTGTGTCAAGATCCTTTGTGGAAATGTGTCATAACTACTGGTCGACCACTTGCCTCTCGTCTGATGGGGCACGTTGTAGGCCTACCGGGCCTCGCGCTTTTTCCTTCACCTTCACAAGTTCGACACCGCGAATCAAACAGGGTGAAATACACGGAGTTGCTTTTCTCGGAGTTCACGGACGAGTTGGAGTTCATTGCCTGTATTTGAAATACTAGCACTTCCACAGTCGCGTTATGCAGGAACAGCTCTTGAATGACCTCCTGGGGAATGCTGCAAAAGTGTACTTCTTATTACAACCTGCTGTGATCAAGAAAAGTCGTGGTCTGAGCACCTGCAGACCACTTGGTTCTGGCCAATGTAGACAAATTTTTCCTGTTGTGCCACTGCAGAATTTGCCTCATCTCCTTGTTGGAGAAGAGTGACGACGCATTGGCCTTCTTCAGCAAAGTCCTGGCCAAAGATTTCGACAGTGGTGCAATTTCTGCTTCCGACGTCGCAGACAGAGCTTTCCCCGGCGAGGTAGAGAAAAGGAGCCGGTGGATGGATGCCTTTAAGAAGAGTAACTCTGTTTATGTAACTGCGCCGTAGAAATGTGGGTCAATCTTTTACATCTCAGAGTCGAGTCCTCGTACCTGTCCTATGTTGACAGCGACGCCCATGATAGCCTTTCTCACACCTGCATCCCTCCTCCGCCCCAGTATCCGGGTCGCAGACGCCGTTCAGGCAGCCACCCGGACAGTTAAGAGCCGCAAGAAGTGAAGCAGATGGCTTGACATTATGATCTACTCCTGCTGATGCCGCCAGCAGTACTGACGTCTCGCACTGGGTCTCCACGAGGGCCAGGGAGAGCAATGACACCGCGGGGGAACCGGTTGAAGTCACATCTGAATATGAGGCATCATATGCTAGACGATAGCTAGACAAGGAGTTGCACTCTCACACATCTGCAATACCTGTTATGCAAACATGCATTGCTTGCATGATGTCACCCTTGAAGTAACTGCCGCACTCTTGAGCCACGGTGGAGTTGATCAGGACGTGGGTGCATAAGTCAAAGACATCGTCGTGGTCGTGGTCGTGGAGATCTTCCTCTGTCACTTCATGCTCGTCCTCTTCCTCGTATTTGCCCCCTGCTTCACCCAGTGATGTAAATTCTCCGAGAAGAATCAAGTCCGTAATGTCCTCGGCCTTGGTCATTCGTTTCATGCTCTGAGCCTCTGGGGTCGTGGGACATGAAGGATCCAATCCACCCTAAATATACATAGTCTTAGGAAGATTACTCACTCGTACTCGAACATAGTTCTCAAGTGTTAGCGTATGAATATGACATAAGAATGGGTTTTGTATCTCAATACAAGCCCATTTCACATGAAACGGGCTCCACCCCAAGCAAAAAACCTACTCGCTCAAATGCTGCTGCTTCACTCATGATGACTGAATTGGGACTGAAGAAATGTGAAGATGACGCAACCAAATTGGAAGTATTGTCTTCTGTCCATTCGCAGACACAATCAAGTCGCTTTGACTCAGATGTGTTGATATCTTTGACAGAGAAGAAGAGACTCTCTTCCAAACGAAGCCTGGCGTAAAACAAAGATTATGTTACGTCTCACTGAGGTATCGCTAGTCTGTGTACTGATCATCCAAGATACATTTTATGTACCTCCATTCATCCTCTTTCTCTGGGGAGTAGCACAGTCCAGAGTGACCTTTGGATGTTGTGTAAAGAGAGACGCCCAGTAGGTGAGACCAGGCGTCATCACCACCATGACCAAGCAAAGACTTGGCTGTGTCAACTCGGAGAAAATCACCGTTGGGAAAATCAACCTGAGTAATAATATATAAAAAGCAGAAAGAATGAGTCCTTCCTCAAGATAGTACTGACTATTCTCTTATGTACTGTGCACATGCTGCATTGTGACTTTTCCTTACAAATATTATCCTTCCTCTTCGGGCAGTCGAGACCCTTATTCTGTTGTTCTCGGGGCCGGTGAGGAAAATGGAGGGCAAATATTCTTCTCCGGCAGATTCGTTGAGGCCGCATCGATGAACGACCACAGCCTCTCCTCCTCCCCCGTGGGCGGCGACGCCGCAGACCAGTGGTTTGTCGGTGTGCTTTTCAAAGCTCTTGAGCATCAATTGTACCTGTGTGCACGAGTGATTCTTTGATCTGGTCAGTGACGATGACAAGTGCACGATGGAACTCATACCTCAAAATCGTCTTCCTTGCTTTGGTGCCATAGAAATGCTGCCTCCCGCTTTAGCTGGAAGTGTGCTGGCGCCTCCTGATTTCCAAACGATGTCAAGTGTCCAAAGGTGTAAGCGTGACACATCAGAGGCTGGGTGGGTGACGCTGACTCCTTCACCACGTACGAGGACTTTGCTACGGCGACCTTTTGTCCTTGATGCCACACAATGTGTTCAATAGTCCCGTGAGAGCTCTAAATTTAGCAAGGCTACTATGATTTCTTGTACAGACGCGGGCTGAAGTAGATCTTACTTGATGGGTCATAGCTTTGGCCTTGATCACAATCCTGTTGCACTCGTTCTTGCTTTTCAGGTTGTCGTCGCATAGATGACCCGTCGGAAGAATCACTTGACACGAGTCGAATGCCAAATCATGAGAGATTCCTATGGTTAAACTAACGTGTGTGAAGATACTTCACACGCATGGATTACCAGAAGTGCACAAACCTCGCGTCTTCGCTGTCGTTTGGACAATGATCCGACAGTCGTGGCCCTGGTGACGACAGGGAAGCGGTAGATGCTGGATAAGAGTCATGGTCAACACTTCTTGAGCCGAGTCGAACTCGACGTGATCGTCAAGCAAGGAGAAGCCAGTTTTGATGGGCTTGCTCTGGGCCGTAGCAGGTGAAAAAGGCCGAGACAACTTGCACACTAACTGGATTGGAAGTGTTTATGCAATCAAACTCGGTGCAACGTGAACCGAATATAAGGCCCTCACCTCATCTCCGGGCAGAAGGCCCAATTCATTCATAAGGACCGTCTCTTTAGTTGTGGGCAAAGGGATTTTCTTCTCGTCGTACTCAGTATCAGCCCCACTTCTTCGGCGGTACCACTTGATCCTACGTGCAGAATACCCAATAAAGGGTGGAAATGATCAGTCAAGTCCATCCCCTGTGCTGGAACCGGATTATGATCAACTCACTTGCAGTTGTGGCAGGTGTTCTTGCATCGAAATGTCAAGTTACCAGCACTACTTAGGGAATATGTTATCCTGGGAGGTTGCAGGGGTGACACTTTTTCTGCAATATACAAACAGAAAGTGAACCAATGGTGGATTGTCAAAGCTCTTCGGCGCATCTACCAGCAGCATCTCTCAATGATGACGAGACCATCTTCACTGGGGCAGAGCAGTAGGCGATGTGGCACCCTTGTGTGGGTCCCAGGTAGTAGACATTGTACTCGTGTCCGCAGTTGCGCACCCACACGGGCAGGGTAAAGAGGCAGCAGTCGGAGAGGTGCGCCACCGAGTTGTCTTCTTGACCTCGGCCCCAGGCCACGCACGCGTCAATGCTGACATTGCCGGTATGAAGGATGTCCCTGTTGTCCACGGGGAACCTCGACAGGTCAAGCCAGACCTGGGCCGTGCTGCCGCATGCGTCCGCCGCCGGGCAAGAAGTGGGCATCTCACGTGGCCTGAAGACGAACAAAGAGTGTCCGTACTTAGATCGTCAGCGCTCTTAGCGGCAGCGTTCACTGACAAAAGGACTGTAATCCACAACTGCGGGGGGTAAACTTGACGTGAGTTCGTTTCGAGGGACTAGAAGAATACCAGTA
>JAAUXU010144170.1_pt1 | contig 24057 bp, 24 predicted proteins | sample 7278151 | NCBI WGS metagenome assembly JAAUXU01 (sample SAMN14350113, study PRJNA611818) | marine sediment metagenome | isolation source: surface marine sediment (1.8m) | place: French Polynesia: Moorea | collected 2018-08 | reverse complement strand
TGGCCCGCTGCCATCACTAGGGAGGGAGCGAAGACTGTCCGGATCAGCCAGTTTCAATACTAGAAACAAAATGGATCTGATCCAGGTGCGAGATCAGCTTCGAGGGCAAGATGAGCTTCGAGGGCGAGATCAGCTTCAAGGGTGAGATCAGCTTCGTGTTGAGTGTGCAGCAAACTTGTTGAGCTATGGTCGAGTCTGCTGGTGGGCGGGATTGCGGCGAGTCTTATAATAACCCGAGCAATGCCGGGCACCTCTGCTAGTAAATCATAAATCAAAGCTAAGCAGGAATTGAATTTGATTTTCACTTTTTACCACCTTGAACCTTATTTCACCAAATACGATTCATACGATCACACATTGAGTTCGACGCTGCATTGAGAGGAAAAAACCAGTGATTATGGCATGCTTGAACCAAATCTTTATCCCATCATCCAAGTTCATTGTGGCTACTTCCAAATATCCAGTTTATTTAGGATGTCGGAAACCATCCAAATTGAGCTTGTTTCCATTTTGTGTGTTTCAAGTATTCATTATCAGATGTGGGTGTTTCAAGATCCCACCTTTTAAGATTGGGTGTAAAAGCATCAAAATTAAGCTATAGTGCTAACCTCATTACCAGATTGAGTGTTTCAACCCTCCCGATTGAAGTTGTCTCTATTTTGGCCAGTTCAGGCATCAACTTTCGGACTTGGGTGCTCAAGAACCAACCACTCGTAAGTACGGTTTTTTCCAGCACTCACTTTCTGCGTTAATTCAAGTAATGGAACGCATCTGGAAGACATTCTAAAAAGTGATGATAGTGCATTGTCGCAGACGTACCTTTTGTACACCTGTACCAAAATAACACCAGGAGAAAAAAGTTGAGTTAGTGCCATACCTATTTGGAGATTGAGAGAAAAGGTTTTTTTACCTATGTTTATGGAGATTTTCTAGTTTTCCTTAGAATGTCAGTTAATTTCAAATCAATAAAGGAAAGCCAATCGTATTGAAGTACAAAGTGGCCAAATCTGAGATATGCGTCAATTTAAGCTTTTTAATAGCAAACTTTTTGTTTCTCTTCCATTTTGTATGACTTCGTAAAATTAAGAACTTCGCATCTTTTGAGACCTTGAGAGAAGCGAGTGAGACCCCACTGCATGAATAAACAACCTGTTATTTATGTTTGTTCACCTGCGTCTGGTGTGTTCACCGGTTAAAGAGTTGTGAGAAGTTGCTTGTGTTCACTGAGCTGTTGTTCCAGAACCAAGACAAAGCTGAATTAATAAAAAATGACTTTGGAGTTAAGAGAAGATACGGGAGAAACAACTCTTCTTCTGACTTTACTGTGTAATCCCTCAACGGAAAAGTTGATGGCCGAGTAACTGGAGATTGTATGGAACAAAAACCCGGATGCCCAAGAAAATGGCGATGATCGCACACTCGTATGTGCCAAACATGCTCCATTGAGGCATACATGAAGGCAGCTCCTGTCCTGCCACTCTGCAACTGCCGGGCAACAAAGCTTGTCAGTGATCGTGCTGGGAAGGTAAACCCAATAGGCCTCTATGTGGGCATAAGTAACTAGGTACACACATGTCAAGGTCCTTGCGTCAATGAAGAGATGTCCAACTTCTGTGGTGTGCTGAACCCAGCGAATGTCAACAAGGACACTTTCAATCGTCGAGTTGATTTCCACGTTACATTTTCACGCAGTGTGGCCCGCAAAGAACAAAAAAGGCTATTCTGAGGAACTCGATAAATACCCTCTGAAATACTTGGTGACTCAAACTGTACTCATAATATCTTGTTTTATTGCGACGGTGGAGTTGACGGCGGCGTGGCTGGAGCTGAGCGCTGTGTCCTGAATGTTGACCCTGCTGACCTCGACAACCAAACAGGAGCTCTCCGAAGAGCAGTGGAGAGACAAGGAAGAGAAAAAAATGCGGTCACGTGGAACAGAGGGAAAGCAACTTAAACATTGGCACAGTGATCTGATGACTTCTTGCACAGAAATGCTGCGGACAAGTCCAGCGCCGGAGGTTCAGCTGGCCAGCGAAGATTGCGACCTCAGTGACGACGGGCATCTTCGCAAAGTCGACGTCCTGACGGCCGGATGCCTCGTGGGTGACGTCGACGAGGACCGAATTGTGATAACGGAAAGGTCAGTCCAAAAAAAAGGATGCTTTGCTTTCTCTCTGCGTCGTGAGCAGGCAAAAAAAAGAGAAGAAAAAAACTACTGGTGAACTCAAATGTTCGTCGTGCTCCCCACCAGATTTTCTTCCCTGATGCCCAGCAAAGAAGATGATTCCAGCGAAGCTCCTACCAATGAAATCACGGCAGAAAACGCGACAGTTTGACAATGTCTTTATTCTAGTTTTGAGAAAGAATTTGTCAATTGACATTCTGCATCAAGTATTTTTGAGCCTCCTGATCAACCTGGTGGACCAGGCAGTTGTTGTCCTACCTGAGGAGGCTGCCACGGACTTCAAAGATGCGCCTTGGGCGGCAAAAAGTTCTCCAACCTTATGTCATCATCTAATATGCCCGTACAATAGTACGCTATGTTCTGCCCAGTATATTTCTGTTCCTCATGGCGTATGTCACCTTGTCAGCTGACCCCTCGACACTGCTCTGTTTTCCTTCCTACACCTGCGCTTCAGTCAGCTGCACCTATGCTCAAAGCAAACATTGCTCATGAGACTTCGTGATCGAATGAAGTAAAAGCAGGAGTTCATTTACCTCCTTCTCATGATTTTTCATTATCTCCCTCTGACCCTTCCTCCCAAGGCTCAAGCTCACTGACAAATTTCTACTGGTCACAGATATTAGCTCAGTCCAAAGAACTGGCAAACCTTTCCTGATAGGGCCAGGTGCGCTCAGGTACAGTGGTATCGCCACCTGTGACTTTTGGTTCTGTGGTGATTGGTACGATTGACGTTAACTGGCTACGCACATGCATTTTAGGGGAATAATTGGTCCTTTTAACATCAGTGCAGTTAACTGAGACACTTAGCTGTATTTCTCGCCATTTGAACGATTTATGGCTAACCAGCTGAAAATGTCTACAGTAAGAAATTGCCCGCTATATTGGATGCGGACGATAAAACGTTCTTCTACTTTAGCGCTCAATAACGGCAATGCGATTTTTGTGTGCTCGTCAGGAGAGGTTGTACACCATCGGGATATTAGACTGTACACTCTAAACTCCCTGCAGTATGAACACCATTCAGTATATTTTGCAAAATGTACGTACAGCACCATCTCAAGGAAAAGTACTTACAGTACAAAGTCAGTAGCTCGCAGGAAAAGGTACTTACAGTACAATTTCCTTGTCAAGACCCTTCATTCAGTAGAACTTTGGAAAAACACCGGAAAATAATGAAAAAAAATGACAAAATTCAACACAGATTTTCGCGTGTGTAATGAGATTTTTAGCAAATAGCTTTGAGTCTCTTTCCTTTCCTCATTTGTCTAGAATACCTCTCATACTAAAACGGTAACGTGGACTTAATCGAAAGTTTCGGCCGTACAAGTACATTTTCTGCGTTGAGCTTACGCTACCGGTGCAAGTGCAACTTTTCTGCCAATCCGTTACTGAACTGCAAGTACTTGAGCTAAAGTACTCTGACATTCCGGTATTAACACCATCAGCTGCATTCTGATCGAGAACGCAAGCCATTTTTTTTCATTTCCATCATAAAATATGTCATAGCTTCTTTTTTCATTGACGTCACCAGCGTTGCTGAGTGCTCTTTTTTCATCAAACCCCAGCTGAGCTTGGATCTAACACATCACACTGTTGAGGCTGTCAAAGGTGGAGAAAACACCAGTGCTGTGCACAAATCCAGGCTTTCATCTCTGTCCTAGTCGAACTGCTCAATGTTAGCCTGTCCAGGGACAGTTACCATCCGCAGTCCCTCGTTTGGCTCAAAAGAGACAATGTTTATGACAATCACTAATCCGTGCGCGCTTAGGTTGAACTCTTTTTTTAGCACCCCCTACCAAAAGTTGAGGATCCCTGAAACCATCCCCGGATGATGCAGACTCAGAATACTCCTGCTCATGGGTGCGAGGATGTAGGACATCATTCTTTGCTCCAAGAGGAATTGTACTTGCACAGTGGATTGCGGTTCTCCCTCTAAAAGTTCCTGTGCACTTCGAATCACTCTGTTCACACAGTTTGTGGTCTTTTAAGCGCAGCAGCAACAGCTGCCAGCTGGAGATTGATGAAAAAATAAAACCTTTGACACCCGTGGAGGTCACGTTTTGTTATTTTTTGGGTGAAAAATCTCGCTAAATCGAGCCAAACGCTGACAAAAAGTGATCTCGAAGAGTACTCAAGGGCGTTGATTTGCAGTCGAGCAACGTGAAAGCCTTCAGAACCTTCTGACAAGCTCACGTGTACCGAAAATGTGGAAGTTGATGTGGACCACTCGACACATATGATGGATCATTCCATGAGACCAAAAGGACCTCTAAAAAAACCCAGACATCTGTTTTGTCAAAGTGAACTTGATTCCCTGACAGAGGGAAAAAGTGTGAGTAATCCTGCCCAGGCAAACAACGGACGAGACACACTTGAACGAAGCTGATTCACGCGCCATGACTTCAGTGTGTGAGAGAGAAAGAGAACATTTCAGCGCAGTTGTACACACATCACTCTTGATCACACGGACAACTACAAGGCCAAGTCTAGAAATTCATTGCACTACCCGAGCCGCTCGGCCGGGACCATGGTACCGTCGTACTACAGATGATGCTTCGAGTTCTAGGTCACCTGAAAGTGTGCTCAGACTATGTCATGTTGAACCATGGGTGCCGCGGGGCTTCTCCTTGGTGCACGGTCAACTTGTCATCGCCCACTAAGGAGTACAGACCGGAGCTAGATGTGCATGGCTCCACCAGGGACAGTCCTGATCTAGAGGCTAAAAAGATGGCAGCTGAGCTGACTCTGTGACCAAGAGTCTTCGATTCTATTTACTGTTGTCAAACGTAGAGTTGCCATTTCTTGCTCCCGAACCCACAGCCAGATCCGTCAGTGGAGGAAGGGCACTCGACGCTGTCCACGCTGCCAGCCAGGCCTTGATGGCAACTCCCATGACAAGAGTCCTCGCAACAACGGTCGGACCGTCTCGGAACCTCACTTTTCGTCCCGAGGTTCAGTGGCTTCGGCCTTGGCCTCCTCGGTTGCGATGGGCGCCGCCGCCCTGCCCTTCTCCCGCCCGATGCACACCAGGAAGCAGATCTTGTGCGCGCGCGCTTGCGCACAGTCGCTCAGCTGGTGGCCAATCCTCCTCCACGGCTGCCCCTTCTGCCTGGCGAGAAACTTCAGTCTGGGTGGCTGCCGGCCCGACTGCCTGAGCAAAGAGGGGACCACTATTTTCCCATATTTTCCGACGTCTGTCAAAAAAATGATCATGCAAGAAGACTTTGGCGAAAAGACGTCTAATGTCAAGTCGAAGTTCCTCCGTGCCACTACTGATGGTTGTGGGACGACACGAAGGTGGGAACCGACGAGGACTTGGTGAACGTGAAGAAGTGGTTCCCCTGGCTCCCCTCCAGCCCGACTACAAGGCAGTCGCAGCAGCAGAAAAAGGAAGGAAGAGAGAGAGGAGACCGAGCGAGATCTCTCTTCTTATTCAGTGTCGGATTCGAGCTAAAGTGAGCGAGTGAGAGGTGCCGACGCCATCCCCCAACTTCTCCGTCGTAGCCGCGCGTGCCGTCTCCGACTCCGTGATGCGCCGCCTTCTGTGAAGACCAGCCGCCGTCGTCGGCCGCTAGAGGCGGATCCGCCGCCGCCGCCGCCGCCGCCGCCGCCGCCGCCGCCTCCAACATGACCTCGCTGGAGACGCGCTCGACGTCAGCGCTGTTCAAGCGCGCGGAGCAGCTGAAGCGCTGGCAGGAGTCCGAGACAGCCAAGGAATCCTCGGAGCCGCGCACGGCGCGCGTCAAGCGCCAGCACAACGGCGCGGCCGCGGCCGCGGCCTCCTCGGACAGGCCGCGCCCCTGCAAGGTTCAGTTCACTGACGGCTGCGTGTTCCTGGCGGCCTGCGCCGCCGGCGACAAGGAAGAGGTTTCGCGCCTGGTGGAGAGGGGCGCCGACATCGACACCGCCAACGTGGACGGCCTCACCGCCCTTCATCAGGTAGGAAAATTTGGACATTTCTTAGGGGGGGATTCCTCCCCCCCTCATCAACCCCCCTCCTCATAGCCAGTACAGGGTGACCATTTAACCTTGAATGGTCGCCGCCGGGAGAGAGAGAGAGAGGAAGAAGGGGCATCCGTGGACGCGCTCGCGCGCGTTGAGCGTGTGTGTGGGTGCTTGCGCGTGTGATTGAGATGTGGCGGTCTTCGCCTTGACCGTCTTGGGCACGACGTCAAAAGTCTGACTTTACCCCGTTTTCCCTCCCTCGGACGAGAACGTCTTGGTCGACTTGCAGTGGGCCCCCCCGATTCCCCTGGGGGAACTTTGCCACACACGTGTGTCACAGCCGCATGGTCTTGGCCGGTCCTCATGTGCGTGACGAAGATGGCTCAGGTGCTGTCATCCAACCCTGTCAGAGTAAACGCACCCAGAGAGCGAAATAAGAGCCGAGTCTTTTCTTTTTCCCTGGCGTCTAACTGCATCTTCGTCGTCACGCCTGAATTGTTTCAAGAATTCCCCCCTCCTTTCCTTGGCTCTGGCAAAATTCTGCCAGTACAAGGGCGTTTCCGTCTTCATCTCAGCACTGCATTTCTACATGTGTGTGTACTAAAAATTGTCATCTCTCGGTGACATCATCGTAATTGTCTCGTTAGCCTCTTTCTGCCAGTCCGCAAGTTTCTTTCCTAGAGCAGCACACATGTGGTCCCTCCCAGTTTTTCCACCACTCTCCTTTCCCAGTTTATGACATTTTGAGTGAAAAAAATCCATTCATGCCCGGGCCCTCTAAGGCCTGGCTTCTCTTGGCGGCTTCAGACAATGGGGACACTTGATGCTATCGCGTCTTTCCTCTGAGGTAATTCGATCCCTGCAGAGAGCGAAACTCATTTCTCCTCCATTTCCTGCTCCATTGATTGCTCGTAGGGCGCAGATCAGGACAGATCGATCAGTTCGTGGAGGAGAAGCACAAAAGCAGCTGTGACAGGGGGGAAAAAGATGGGAATGCACCAATGGTCACGGCGGCCATGATCGATTTGCTCAAGTTGTTGTCTGTCTTGGAGAGAGACTCGGCGAACGCGTTCGGGGACCTCGATAAACACTTCCTCTCACACGTGCTTGAAGCAAGTGTTGACTCACGTCAAGGCTGGCGCAGCCTTCGAATTAGCCTTTGCATAAAAAGCTTTCGTGCTCGCGCTGTTTATACAAAGTGAAAGCTGGAAGAAGGGGGGAGGGGACTACGTGGGTGTTGTTGGTAGCTCCGAGCCAGGCATATAAATAAGCGTCTTTCTCTCTATTCGATCGATTGTCAGAAGATTCCTTGTTGACTCAAGCATCGCCGAGATAAGAAGATCTAGATCAGATGAAGTCATGGGCCTGCAGCCGCTGTCCAAACAGTGTTGGGAGCCCACGATGATGTTTTTTTCCTATCACACCCTTTATTTGGGAGGCCGGTTCAAAATTGAGCCTCCTTCTCTCCTCTTTATTGCCGGATTTAGAAGTGGCGGCTGCTGTTATCAAATATAACCCTCACTTGCCTTCTCTCTTTTGCTGGCTGCTATTAATCCAACACCCCCTCAAAACGAAGAGTCGAATTTCTCTCAGGAAAAAAAAGCGCCTACTGCAGCTCCTGTTAGTAAAGAAGGCAAAAAAAGCAACTTTGCTGCACTGACTTTGCTCCAAATCGGATGCTCTAAAGTGACTTTATCCGAGCTTCCTATGCAATGATTGGGTCAGAAAGCAATGACAGACATGGATTCATTTTTCCCTCGGTGATTGTGCTGCAGCGGAAGACTCGACTACACCGAAGGTTCTTATGTTGCCCGCAAAGTGTCTTCACTACATCGAAGCTTGATTATACGAAGACTCAACAGCATCTCCGTAGCTGTCGTGCAGAGTCTTTTCTCTGTCAGATTGGATTTTTCCACGGAGGAACAACTTTTGCATGCAGGAGAAATTGCCTCACATTTAGGGCGAGGAACAACGTCGTAAACCGATCGTAGCAGAGCCTCCCTCCCTCCCACGTAGGCTGCTAATGAAGGAGGCCAGAGATTATATCCACGGGCACATTTTAATGCCCATGTCTTAATGGATGATTTGTTCACAGCTGACGAAAATTGCCTCCCTCGTCTCATTTTGTCATTAGAGCCCGCCCCCTTAACAAAGCTACTTCCCAGACGTAATTTCTTGGTTCTGAAGCAACGTCAGGGTGGGTTAGACAGAGAGATCAGGTCTTGGCTGCGCTCGGCATCTCTGTCTGTCTATGTAAAGTTGCGTGCGTGAATCAAATGAGGAAGAAAAAGATGTCTTAATCCAGACTAGGAAAAGTCTAGTCTCGGTATTCTGTCTGACTGCTATTTCATGCTTCCAACGTTAAATTGAACAGTGTGGGATAGGAAAAACGTTCGACGCGAATGGAGGAGTTGCTCCAAGCAACAGAACTTTCTTGACGCACACGGTGTACACACCTTGGTGCATTGGAAGACGCTTTCCTTTTTGAAACGATATTTTTGATAAAGATGTGTCTAACAATTGCTTCTGACAGAACTCGTTGGAAGCACGACATTCATCCACACATGTGTGCCTCAAGCTTCTTACCCACTGTCCCGAATGTTCTCCCGCAAGGGGGGGGGGGTGATGAACGTAAGGGGGATGTTAGCTGCTCCTCCACTTGTACTACATAGTGTCTCAGTACTACAACAACTACTACTACTACTAGTAGTAGTATTGCAGGGGGGAGGAGAAAAAAGTTGCTTGAGCCTGAGCCAAGAAAGTTTGTGTGCCTCTCTGGCCTACTTGTACTTGTAGTAGAAATGAAGATTGTGAATGTGTCCTTGCCTGTTCTGTTCCTGGGGCAGCAGCATAAGCACTTTCATCTTCATGACACAGTTCTGATTTGAAAGAGAAAGCAGCGTGATATAAAGCATCTTTCTCGTCATACAGCCTTTATTATTATGCGCTCGATTGCGGCGAGTGTCAAGAGAATTCGTGTTCTTGATATTGTCAGCTGCGGGGAGTGATTTCTGTACTCTTGGAACGCTTCCAGAGAATCCTAGAATGGAATAGTCTTTGCGAGGGCGTTGCTCTGCTCACTTTGTCCCTTGCACGATGGAAATGAGAGTGAGAGAAGAGTTTTTTTGTACAAATGACGAAAATAAGCAAACTTTCTTACTCCTGTTGTATGCATGCGTTGCACACCATGGTCTGATGCTGTTCTTCCTGACTGGCAGAGTGTGCAAGCGCAACCGTTGCATGCTGGAAACCATCAGAAGTTATTGACGACTAAAGTTGTCCGTAGGGATAATATTTTTTTTTTTTACTAAATAAGTCTTTGAGCTGGAAGTAGCTGCCAAGTGACAACTGCTCGTGCTGGCTGTCACCTTGTGCACCACAACACAACGAAAGTCTTCTCTTCATCAGCAGAAGTTGGGGGACATCTCCGAGAGATACAAGGGGACGACGGTCACAATGAGAAATGTGACAAACTTTTTTCTGCCCAGGCTTTACCAAGTCCATGAGGAAGTCTGTGAGATACTTGAGTATGCCTGAGTAGACAATGAGGACGACACAACGGCTGTGCCTTCACACTATGGGCAACTTTTGCCAGGGAAGAAGTCATTGCTGTAGATGATGGTGGACCTGAACACCATGATGATCTTAAGAAGGGGCCATGAGCCAAACCCTGCTTGTATGGGACCGACAAAACGCAGTGGAGCGGCTCTAGATGCGTGGCCTCCAATGGAAAGAAGATGCCAATTCAATTCTTTGACAAGAGCTTCACACTGACCTTTAGGTGACTACCTGAAGGTCTCTGTCATAAAGCCATAAAGCATCACGCCATAAAGCAGGATACAAGTTGGCAATGCCAACTGTTTTTAGCAGCTGAATTCTACCCAAGCAATGGCTCACCAGCAACTTCCAGACCAGGCCTTCGTCTTTCAGACCACAGCGTTTGGTATTGTCTTCAGAGCGACGTCTCTGATGTTCTTTCAGTACGACATTGATCAGCTGAAGCGGACAAACATGCCAGAGGGGTGTGTGAGGAAGGCCTGCAGCATCTTCTGTCAGCACATGCAGACTGTTGTTGATATTGAGAAGGAGAAAGTGTTCGACTTCAACGTCTTGCCATGCTACTATTACAATGACTACTACATAGTCATGGTAATATTGCACAGATTCAGACCAATGCAAGTTTTTTGCTCCAACGCCCGGACTATCGTGCAGTCCAATGTTCTCACGTATGAGAATTTCCCTTCCTCCTCCCCCCTCGCATGCCACTCCCTCTCGTGCTGGTCCCTCCCCCCTCCCCCTCCTTCACGTTATTGTGAAAGTTACCAAAAAAAATCGACCCAGAAAGTCACTGAAGCAAAGAAAAGTGACGAGATCAACTCCATACTTGATGGAACCACCTTAGCCTGGCACGAGAAAGGTTTGGCCTAATAAAGACTTTCGGAACTTTCCACGTCGTGGTCTCCTGTAGGAAACTGAACAAGGTGAAAGTTGATGTCCATGCAGATCTTGGCGACAGCTCTGTTTCTCGCGTGTATCAGACAACGATCTCGATGGGCCTGTGATGCGACAAATTAGCATTCATCACACCTGTGACACAATGAAGCCGTGCAAAAATCCTTGCGAAGGCATCTAGTAGACTTTTTGCATTTCGTCCCCGGAGAAAAAACGGGTTGGCAATTTTCTTCTGACGGCCTCGGATGAAATGTGGCTGCAGAAGGAGTTGCGGGAAACAGATCAAGACGCGGATTCTCTCACAGCAGGAAGATTCTCTCCGGTTTTTTTTTCCCGTCCATTTTTGCTGACTGTAGGCGTCATTTCCAAACCTGGCGAGCAATAACGTAGTACATAAATTGCAGGTTGTTGCAAACATCTGCCTCGTATTCGCAAAATCCACACCGAAATTTTTTAGCATATTAACTCGGTTCTAACGAAGTTGAGAGCAATGTTTTCTCTCTTTTTTTGCAGGCTTGCATCGACGACAACCTGGAGATGGTCGAGTTCTTGGTCCAGCGGGGCGCGGACGTCAACCGGGGAGACAACGAGGGGTGGACGCCGCTGCACGCAACCGCATCATGTGGATTTCTCAGTATTGCTAGGTAAAAAAAGTCTAAGGTTATTTTTTACGCACTCTCCTTCCATGAATGTATGCGATTGATACTGCCTGAGGACTAATTTGAGAGGGTTTTTTTTTTAAGAGAAAAAGAAAATATTTAGTAAACGTATGCTATAAATAGTGGGTGGCACAGTCAGAAGTGTGTGTTACATCCTTCCAGTTAAAACTTTCCACAGGAAAGCTCCTTTAGCTCGTTGGGAGGTGCACGAGGCAAAAAACACTACAACTACTCCATGTGTTGTAATGAATCTATGTCAGCGGAATGACAGATAAAAAGTTATGAATTGTGATATTTGACTGAAAGTTGGCGAAAATGTGCAAGGCTTATAGTACCTGTGCACAGTCGGAGCAGGAAAACGACAAGAAATGCTCCCTCGAGGTCGAGAAAAGTGCACCTTCCACTCGTGTTGCACATTGCCAGGCACACGTTGTAAAGTCAAGCTGTGTAAGGAGATCGGCGGAGACAGCGTCAGCAACGTCGGACTCCAGCGACTCCTCCCAGCAGCTGGTCGGGAAAGATGAGGTCATCTTCAGGTTGCGAAGATCTCTGTCAAAACATGACCTGTGTACATGGTCGAGAGGGATGAATGGTTTCAACTTTTTGTACTGATCACTGCCTAAACATCGTCAGGTACTTGTGAACCGCGGTCCTCAGCAGCTGCAGCTTTAGGTGAAATTCACACGTCATCGCCACCTCAACTTCATTGTCTGTGTGAGAAAGAGAATAATAGGAGGAATTTTTTAGCTTAAAGCTTCAGCCGCAACAACGCGAAGCATCCATTCATAGGCTTTTGTTATTTATGTCACATTCGCCTTTGTGGCATGACGTAACGAAGCCACCAAGTTGACGTGATCAGCCATGACTCATGACCGCGGAGACATCGAGACTTGATGAACGTGATTTTCGGTGTCATTGAGGGTCTCACTAAGCCCTGTTTTCAGGTACCTCCTTGACCACGGTGCCAACGTGTCGAGTGTGAACAACGACGGCGAGTTGGCGATAGACATCAGCGAGAGCGACGAGATGGAGGAACTCCTGCAGACGGAGATTGACGCCAGAGGCATCGACGCCGAAGCGAGCCGGAACACAGAAGAGAGGCTCATGATGGAAGATGCGAGGAGGTACAAACAGCTTTCCGATAAAAGGAGTCCTGCAAGTACAAGTTCGAAAAGTACAGCCATGCAGCAAACAGTTAGGGTTGCCAGTTCCCCATCTGAAGTGTTCGCTTGGACGATTAAGCTATCTAAGCAGCAACTCGAACGTGTGCAAATACGGTCCTTTTTGGAGGCCTAAACCTTCTGCGTCGCTTTCCAGATGGATCAGCGAGCGTCGTTTCGGCGATATCCAGCACGCCAAGACCGGCGCCACCGCCTTACACGTCGCAGCCGCTAAAGGATACGTCAAAGTCATGAGGTGAGAGATTTTCACGTCAGTTATTTCAATTTTGAGGACAGGAACGTTTTCTCGCGGTGTCAATGTTAACTCAAACACGGTTTTTGACCTCTCAGAAGAGGTCAGTATCACTGGAAAAGAGGGAATGCCTATTTCAAGCCCGTGCTTGTTGGGGGGGGGGACGAAATACTATTATTACCGATTGCGCTGCAATGATAGTAAAATGGACATTTTCACTTTCGAAAACCTCAACTGCATTTTTTTTGCAAATCTGGGTCGTTGTTTTTTTGCACAATCAGTCGGCATTCGATGTCTATCATATCCAACTCACTTGGATCATGTTGTATCCCTTGACTTGAGTGGTATGAGAACGCAAAGTCTACGTTATTTTGCTTTACAGCCTGCTCCTGCAGTCTGGAGCGCAGGTGAATGCGCAGGACTTCGACGGCTGGACTCCTCTGCACGCTGCGGCTCACTGGGGTCAGCGCGAGGCCTGCGAGATGCTCGCCGACAAGTTTGCCAACATGGACGTCAAGAACTGCGTGGGCCAGACGTGCTTCGACGTGGCTGACCCGGACGTTGTCAGGCTGCTGGAGGAGCTCAAGCGGAAGCAGGCAAACATGCAGAAGGACAGACCAGAGGTGAAAAACCTCATCAATCGACCGCCAGTACCCGCAGCCGTCGTGCCGTCCGCAGCCTCCCCTGCAGCTGCAGCTGCCAACACTGGAGCCACAGGAAAAAGGAGGTGAGAAGAAAGCTCTAAATGTGACTTCAGGAGAACAAAGAGACCTAAAACGTCTTTCTCGCGTTTCTGAAGACGTACTGCACAGTACAGGCACGATCATGAGCGATATGTAAACGCGTTCCTTTGCAGCAGCGTAACTTCTCTGAACGATAACCACAACCACAAGATGGGCAGCATTATGAGCAACAACAGCAGTTGCAGCAATAACGTGGACAGCGAGAGGTGCCTCAGTCGTCGTCCGATGATTATTTACCATAACAATTCATAGCTCGAGACGAGTTGAACTGACACTCTTGGACAAACCCGCACTTTTCAGCTTGTTCTTGTTCATGTTGTTAAAGCCATAATTGTTTGAGTGTGTACTAATCACAGGTGACCGATTTATCTGACTAGATGAGTAAAGAAATGCATTTTTTTCAGGACCTCCATCACTCGGCTCAGCTTGGACGACAAGGCCTTGCGCTCGAAGGATTCTTCCACCCAGGAGAGGGATCTCCTGCTGAACAAGTCCGAGGCAGCCAAGGCGAAAGAAGAGGAGGAGTCCAAGTCGGACACAGGTAGCCATGACTGCCTCATACCTGTTCGGGCTTTACAGTGTATCGCGTAGACTCCATGCCATGGCTGGATTTCCTCCTTGAAGCTTTGTGACGCCCAGCGTGAGGGTCATCAGTAAAGAGTCCAGCCAAGGCGTGGTTGCACAAGGGTTTTAGTGTCTTTCTGAAGCCAGAGTTGCTGCAGCATCCTGGAGATGTTCTGTCCTCAGTACTGCTGTAAGCCACGCATGATACAATGAACTAACACCCACCCAGTCCTCCAGTAATTAGGTTTCTTTCGGTAACCTCGTGGCTCAGGACTGGTCGATTGAGCAGGCCTTTTTTTCTTTGTTCCACTCCACTGCTCAGTTGATCGGTCTGGCCTCGACCAAAGTGTTTGGAGAGTGTGTGCATCTTGGTGTTATCTTTCGATAGAGTCCCCATCTTCGTCGTCCTCGTCCGAGGACGCGGAGTCCCTCTCCGAAGAGGAGCTCTCGGAGTCGGAGCTCATCCACGCAAGAACAAAGGCTGGACTGGAAGCAAGTAAGACGATTGTGCATTTTCAGCTGTATGGGTTACAGGCTTTTTGTGCTTATTTCTGTCTGTCTCTCTTAACTTTTTTACAGTTTTTTTCCTGCTCTTTATTTAAAAGACGAGACGGGCATGTTCTTAAGGCCTTTTCTCTTGCTTTCCAGCGAAACGCAACCGCGCCAACAACTTCGACTTGGGAATCCCCCGCATCATCACGACTCCCACCAAGGAGGATCCCCAGGGGTCTCTGGCAAGAACCACTTGGGAGAGAAAAAAGACAGCAGCGGAACCGCAGCCGCCAAGTCCGAAAGTTGCGGATGCCGACGAGGTTCGAACAGTGACTCAGCTGTACTAAACCGACAATAATCCCGCCGTGACTATGAGTGAACGAGGCAAGAGTGGTTGCAGAACGAGACACGTGCAATTCCCCAATTGCAGGTCCATCCCTGGCGTCGCCCAGCATCTCTGCGCACCCGTCCCACCGTCGCCGCCTCTGTGACCTCCTCCAAGCTTTCGCCGAACAAGGTGGAAGAGAAGAAGGATGAGGAACTGGAGGACGACATCCAGCTGCGGAGAGTCCACAGCTTTGAATCTGACGAAAAGTGAGAGATGATTGTTTGGTTTTTGCAGTCAATTAACTTGTAAAGTGCATGGCCATGAGACGCGCAACGCACGTTGTTAACACTCTCTTAAGACTGCTACTGCTGCTACATTCAGACAAGAATAGCTCTGTATAAAAAGAAATAACCCACTTTAATGTTAACCCTTCACCCTACCCATGACCGACTCATTAGGTTCTACGCGCGACTAACTGAGCTCCGGCAACGGATCCGCGCCACCTCGATGCCGGCGTTGCCCGGCGAAGAGACGCCAACCCACTGTGATCAACAACAAAATAGCAGCAACCGCCTAGCAGCGGGTGCAGCGGCCACCACTGCGGTCAGTGTTCGCGGCGGTAACAACCGTGGAGACGGTGTCGCCGTCGTAGGCGGCGGTGGCTCCGTGCAACGAACGCTTTCGTCAGACTACGCGTCGCTGCCGCGGGCGGCGTCCTCGAACCGGCGGCCGCTGCCGTCGCTGCCCGAGATGTCCTCGCCAACGACAATGATGCCGCTGGCTCGGTCTGTGTCTCTCAGGGCGGCGGCGGCGGTGGAAAGGTCCAAGCAGCCGTCAGATGAAAGGATCGCTGCGGCAGACGACGACGACGACAGTGGATCTGAGGTTAATCGGCCGCGGGCTGTCAGTACGACGAACACCCCCGTCATAACAGAGCTAATGCAATCCAGCAGCCGACAGCCGCCGACCAATCTGGATCTGTGGTACGTCGACTGTAAGATCACATTTGCACTTGGCTACGAGTTCAATGTTGACCAACTTTAACGTCTGCTTGACCAAAAGTTAAGATTTTAGCCAGGTGAAAATGTGGTTCTCCTACGAGACTTCCTTCTGTTTCTCCTGTGAGTAATACCATGACTGCATTTTCTGACCTCGTTGCCTCAAAGAATGCTTACATGCTTGAAGCATACTTAAACTAATCTAAATATTAGTTATTGCCTCTGTTGCATTAGTAATGGTGAGTACAAGTTGAGTTGCATTTCAGGAAACGTCGTGAGGACCAATCGAACCGTCCCAAGAGCGAACCGTCCAAAGTTTCTCCTCAGCCAGCACAGATCAGGAGGTAAGAACGAGTCCGAAATTATTACATCCTACAACAATTATGCTTATGGAAGGCTGTCAAAGGGATTGAATGTTATCTACGCTCTTAGCACTCCAGAAGAGAAGGGTTCGTCGACGCCTGAGATCCTTTCTCAGCTGGCTGCGGCCGAGAAGGCTGGAATCACGAATGTGTTCAAGTCCTTCTTCAAGTGGGTCCTCATTAATAGCTGAGTCCATGTTTGTGGTGAGACTAACATCAGGGAGAAAAGACCCCGCTTTCTCCGATTTTTTCGTAGTTGCCTCCATGCAGTATTAGTCGTAGTTGCCACCTACGGTGTGAGTCAGCAAAATGTCGAATTCTCTCTTCCTCTCAAGTCCTCGACCTCTTCCGACATCTCCTCCACCCGGTCCATGGGATTGGCGTGACCCTCCCTCATCACGTCTCCCGTGGCATCCTGTCCCTCTACGTCGTCCCCATGTGACATTTTTTTTGACGCACACCTTAAATGATCCTTAATACGGCCACTTTTGATCCTGTCACTTCGTAGTAGCCGCTCGTGTTGAAGTAGACAGCATACGAAGTATGCATAATTTACATATGCGTGAATATGATGCTCTTGGTTGCCAAGAGAGAAACATTTTTATCATCTCGCAGGTGAGAGAAATGCTATTTTATTCTTGCTCCCTTGACGTCGTGACTTTCTTTTATCACACTTCCACCATCGTGCAGACACAGGACGTGTACGTAATGACGTTGTTGCTTTGGCCCACGAGATGCGCGCTTTTTCGCCAACCACCCCATCAAGTGAACTTTTCTGTCACGTGCGCCTCTATAGGCCTGCCCTTGACCACATAGAGGTTGGCCTGGTTCGTGGCTAAAGCCCCAAAAATATATCCCCCCATGGCAGGAAGAATAAATGGACCGAATCGGGGAAATTGCGCCCTCTTTCTGGGGGAATCTTGGGACGAGATATTCTTAGGGAAGACTGGAAGAGGAAAAATGAAAGTATGGAGAGCAATGACAGTAATGGGCCATGGCCTCTCCGTCCTCTGCGTGGAGGAGTGAAGAGGGTCACGGACTATGCAAGTCAAAAAGCACGCTGGACGGGAAAAAGTGGGTCAACGAGATTGGGGACGAAACCGTGATCAAGGGCTCTGAGGAGAAGAGCGAAGGAGGACATCCTTTGACTCACGCTGTGCGTATTAGTATTCGCAGTACGCGGTCACTGAGACGCAATAGTGAAACAACAGTTATTTGCTTGTTGACGTCACTACAGTAGCTTGGGTGCTAATGCAGCAGATATACCACTCCTCTGCTTTCTTGATGCTGTCTTTAACGCGATCCATGTCCGGTTCAGTCCCGTGCATGGAGTGGCTGGAGTCATGTGTGCAGAGGACCAATCAAGGCTGATGTTGACGCACTCGTCTCCGACCCAGCACGTGATCGCGTGCGTCAAGAAAAACGTCCGGTGGAAAAAAGTGGCCTTGGAGGGGTGCCGAAAGGACGTGAGGATGGACAAGATGAGTGGTTTGTAGAAGGAGACGCAAGTGGGTGTCTGAGGTCAACTGATTGGAAAGTGTGAAGGACTTTCAAGCTGGAGAGAGGACTCTCACACGATATATCTTACTTAGTCCTCCTCCTCCAATAGTCCCGTCGCTGCAGCCTTGTTCCTCTTGGCGAGAGGGCCTTTAAGGGCACGTCCATCCGAGCCGATTGTCGTAGCTCCTGCCCCGGGGACGTGTGCGAGACGGACATGTCCGGCGGCTCCTCCTATCCCGCCGGCCAGCACGGGTCCATCATGAGGTCGGTCCGTGTGACTGCACCTTTTGGACGTGTGACCGACCATTTTCCAATACCGCCCCAAGCCACTCAGCTTCAGCTCTGCACAAAAAGATTTCTCCTTTGTGTTCTCCCACGTGGAGAAAGTCTACGTCTACGGATGAATGTTTTTGTGCACATCTTCGCTTTGTCTCTCTCCTTAATGAAAGTGGACTGATCCGGAGGGATCGCTACTTGCGTCCAGGATCTGGATGGACGAGAGGATATATTAAGCTAATATGCGTAATTTGCAGCGTGTTCATGTTTTAATCTATTATGCTCCAGACCTGGTGTGCATGAGTGTGATTTTTGTTTCCCGTCTCCACAGATCCTTCGTTCCCCCCGTCCGCGACGAGGAGAGCGAGACCCAGCGGAAGGCTCACGCCAAGCGCGTCCGAGAGACCCGCAGGTCCACCCAGGGAGTCACCCTGGAGGACCTGAAGTCAGCGGAGCAGCTAGTGAAGAAGAAACAGCAGCAGGAGAACCAGGTTGGATCCTCATTCATTGGCGTGCATTGTTCAAGGGTCGCGTGTGATGCATGATTCTTATCAAGGCTTGGCTAGGTTGGGTAGCTCATGCACGCACACGGGCGCACTCCACCAGACACGACGTGGACGACACCCGAGCTGCGCCCAAAGAGCCCTGATAGTCACTTCTCTCTGTTGTCCCATCGGGCAGTGTGCGATTTGAGATAGCACTCAGCAACTTGGGTTCGGGGTTTTCCAATTTTCCTATACTAATTTAGACCCGGGTCGAACCGAACTCTGGGCTTTTCTTTTGGCGCAGTAGTTATCTGGCTGAGGAATTGTGAGAACTTAGAAGCACACATAGGGAGTACAATGCAATGCCTCGGACGAGAAACAAAAATGCTCGCCTGCAGATTTAATGAGATGTTCACATGCTTGAGAGTGAGCACTGATTTAGACGTGATTGCTGCTAGATGTACCTGAGATTAGGGCTAATGTCTCCATTGTACGTGCACTTTAGGCCCGAACTTCTGAGCTGCAACAGCTGGTTCAGCAGCAGCAGACGGACAAGGTGGGCTCCACGTCCAGCGGAACCACGACCACGCAGAAGACGGCTGCGGCAGCTGCTGCTGCGACGTCTCCGGCGGAGGACCCCAAGCAGCAAGACAGGAGGCCCTCGTGGAGGCTGAAGGTCGACTCCAACGACAAGAACAGGGTGAGTCAGATAGTCGAGACTTTGTCGGAGGTGCGACTGAACTTGGCAGTGGCTAGCCAGGTGTACCACTTGGACTTATCGTTACACGAGATCAGGATCGTAATAACCTGTGAGGGCCTTCCAGGGGGGAGACTTAAAAGGGGAGAGCACAGACTTGCACAAAAACTGGAACAATCTCAGCACTACGAACAATACAGCAAACAAGAGTTCTGTCACAGCGCTTGGTTCTTCTTCCCACTGCTTGGAGACAACTGATAGCAGCTGTATTTTTGACTACCCACCTTGTACCAACCCACTTTTGCTCTGTCTAACGGGTTGACCTTTATTTTTTGGTGTGAATCTTGATACTAACCCTCATCCTCTTCCCCCACAACCCTTCCTTTGGTCACTTTAGTTCCGGCTGGAGGACGCGACTTCTCCTGTTGGGTCAATAGCATCAAGATCTGAAGATTTCTCGTCAGCGCTGAGAGGCAGAAATGCTGTTCAGAAGGTGCCGGCGATACCGACAATCTCACTCACTGGTGAGTCAATTTGTTGCGACCAAGTCTGCAGGGGTGGCCATGTAAACCTGTCGTCTTCTGGGACCTGGTCGAGGTCCGTAGATATCCGAGTCTGCATGAGGAAGAGTTGCGCCTGGGTGGTCCGAGGCCTACATTCGAGATTTGGGTCTAATTTTTGTGCCAATTCAGCCAAAGGGTTATAGGACCTGGTCAGTGTGGCCAGGATAAAATGCTTCGTCTAGTTTCCAAAAGGAAGGACCCAGAAACATTGAACTTCTTTAGGGCTTTCCTTTAAGTCTTAACGTATACAGCTTGCCATAGCCAAAAAAAAAAGTCAGCTCCGAGCTTCGTCATCAAGAATCGTTAGAACCAGAAGGAGTAGGGCAATGTAACCTTGCACAGATATATATTATAAATTCAGAACAGTGAAATTTTGTTCTGACTCATGCCTAACTTTTTCCTGAACTGCGAAAGATACTTGGTGATACAAGAACTGATGTAGCGGGTGGCCTGGTTTTTCCCGACGCTGAACTTGTTTCGATGACGAACCTGTTCAGGACTTGACGCAAAGGCAGTTTTTCAGTAAAGGCAGGGCTTTTTTCAGTGATAAAGCAATGAAAACAGTTGCTATCCGATTAAGATTAAAGCAAAGAAGCAGAAAAAGTATGTCTAAGAGAGCTGAGAAACGTGAATAACTCTTGGCTGCCTGGCTTTCCATCTTGTTGATAAGTTCCGATCAGAAAAAATGTTACCACAAGAGTTGGTCTAGAGTTGACCCAACTTGACCTGATATTTAAAGCGCTAGGACAGTTTCGCATTTTTGCTTCTGCACACCGTGTACTGGTCACATCCTAAAGCCACTCCTTTTTTGCCCCACTTTGGTCAATGTTGACAATACATCCAGCAGTGCATTGGGTGCTTTTTTTCTGCATTTTGCTGTCCGGCCAGGACCAAGGAGGTAGCAACAACTAAAGAGTTGACACAAGAGCATCTTTTTTTCCCCAGTTTTTTCGGCCCTTCTCTTACCACGACATACCAAAGGGAAAGATAGGTAGAAAATGAGCATTGTGCTGCAACATACATGTGTAAACAGAGACTAATGACGTTATGTGAAGCAAGGTGTAGAGTTGGTGAGCTTAGTTTTGACTTTGTCTTGCTGTCACGTGGAGCTGATCCGGGCAGAATGAGATCTCCTGGACGAGGGACTTTTGATAGGTGTGGGCAAGGCAGCAAATTATGAAACCGTCGCTGAATTCTAAGTCTCCAATTTGCAACACAAAGTACTCATTCTATGTTTAACGCAGATTACTTCCCCTCTAAGCATAAAAAAGCTCAGGCTGGTCCAGGCAGCCCAAGTCATGGACTTAGATCTCTTCATGAATTCAGCCAATCAGATGGAGGAAATTTTGAACCACCTTGACTCAGCTTTTCCTCACACAAACTCGTGTAGACACTGCTTCCACTGCACTCAGCCTTGAGTCTTTGCTTTCAAAGACTGGAGAGACATTGACTTTCACTCCGTCCTCGTCCAAAGGGTTGTTGCCGACGACCCACCTATGTTGTTAAGATGAACCCGCCAGCTGGCACAAGCTGTTTTTGAGCCGCACTAAGGATCAGGCTTGGTGTACGTACAGAAGGATGGACATATCTGGCCGCCCCTGTCATTTAGCCTGATTTAACCATCGAGTCTTCCTCTCAGCGGACGATAGAGACAGCGGAGGCGCTTCGTCCCCCAGCACTCCCACCAAGCAGGCCATCCAGCGGAGGAAGAAGCCCAAGAGGAGGTCCACCGGGGTGGTGCAGCTCGACATGGAGGTGAGTCTTCACGAGTACAAAGTCGGACCTGACTGGATTTGCATGACTTTTTTCCTCTCATTCAGGACCATGACAAGGATTCTGATGAGGATGACGAGGACGAGGACGATCCGCAGTCAGGCAACCGTCAGGTAGGACAGAGTTTTACGTTTGGCGGTGTGAGGTGCGCTTTGTTGGTAGAAACCCTCCTGTCAGTGCTTGTGAGCGTGAGCATTGTAGCTTGCTACCTTCGCCTGTACAGCAGGCAAGCCTTTACCGTACACACAGTGAACAAGATATACAACAACATGGGAAAACTTGGAACCATTCAAACTTCACAGACAATGATGTGTCAATGATGCGTAGTACACGATTGTCTTACCAAGTCTCTGTATGTTTGGGGGCCGTAATGGTTGGATCCGTGCCTGTAGCAGTTACCCAGGACCAGTAGGCACACTGGTCCTAGGTAACTGAACACAGAACTCGAGTACCAGTGCACGATATGATAAAAGAAAATCCAATCAAAGGCGGTGCCGATCTCCAGCTTTCACTGGGGACGGCACGAAGGCTTCTCAAGAATCCACACTTGGCAGTACGTGATGTCAAAAGTTTTGCTATGGGCACCCCGTACATGAGGTGCTACAGCGTATGTTCAGTCACTGTTCTGTCGGATATTCTCAGAGACTGCAGTATTGCCTTGTTACCGACCCGTACATGGGGAAGAGGACAACCCTTTTTTTGCAGTCTGGGACAATAATAAGGATCTGCTTCCTTCCTGCCAGTTCTCCCCAGCTCAGAGACGACCTGCGTTTAAGGAGCTCCGGGAGCTCAATCATGTGCCTGGTGTAGTACGGTTGCTGTCGCCCAAGTTGTGACCGAGGTCACTTCGACCGAGGTCTCGCACTATCTTTATACGTGCTGTCTGCATGGGCCTCCCCTATCCTTCTTTACGACAGTGCCAACTGCCAACGTAGCTTGGTATGCGAACGAGGTCGCTGGCGTCTATTGTAGGCGCTCTTTCGCCGCACAGAGAAATAAGAAAACAGAGTCATCTCACCGCATACTGCATAAGCTTGTAAAAACACACTGAAACGTCTCGCTCTTCTGCCCAATTTCCCTCACTTTATGGCGACCCAACTGATTGGGTAGGCCCCCCTTTCCCCCCTTTCCTTGGGCCTGATAAGAAAAAGTGAGTGTGGCCATGTTGGGCGTCTGTCCCCAATCTATGATAAACGTGTGTAGAACTAATGGGTTGAGGTTTAGTATCTCCCTCGAGGGAAAAAAGCCATTAGGGATTGAGTGAGAAAGCTCCTGACAGACGTACGTTGAGGCTCCAGCTGAGGCCAGAGAAAGTCTTGTCGTTTTATCATTGCTCTGCATGCAGTGTTAGCATTTGTACACTCACTCGTCCGAGTTTGCATGCGTCAGCAGCCTCTGGCTGACGTCCATGGATGGCAGAACGCCAGCTAGCAAAGTAAGCAGACGAATAATTCGAATTTCTCTCCGATTATTGTTTTCATTGGTGATGTCAGAACTTTCTGTTATTAGCGGCTTGGATAGCATCGAAAGCGTCTTTTCCTTTCTTGGCAAAGTGCGATCGCATGTTCGGATAGCTTTTTGCTCTCGTGTCTTTCCGAGAAGTGTTTTTACCGCCGTCTGGCTGGACGAGCCAAAGTTGCCACGCTCTGTCTATCCACTGACATTAGCGAGCCCTGGCATTTTGCAAGCTCTAGCTCTGTATAGCAACGCACTGATTAAACATTGAAGAGCGCTTGAAATGTTATCCAAGCAAGGAGAAAAGTCTTAGTGACGCAAATGCTGCTATTCAGGGTGTCTCTGTGTGAGCGAAGGACCGATAAATTTTGTCTGCTTGCTCTTAACCCCTCGTTCCCCAAAGACAAATAACCTTAATGTTTGCGTGCCCACGCCTTGAACAATGCATTTGCTTTAGTCAATGACTGCATTTTCATACATGACGATGGCGGCCAACGCAGGTCATCCATTGCTGGTCTTGTCAGCTTGATGTTGAGGTCGACCGAAGTTGACAACTGTGCTATCCCTAACGTATACTTTGGTTGCCATTTCCCAAAGTACTGCGGAAAGAGGACGCCCCTGGGCCTCCGCCAATGTCAAACTTTCCTGGGACACTCTTGTAGCACAACGTTCACCAAAGAAACTCCACGGGACAGCTGATTTGCTTTTTTTTCTCCCCAACTTAACAGTTGATCACATGGAGAAGACTCAGGCAGTCGACCAATTGAGTTTATGCTACAATACAGCTTGTGGGAGCTTTTTTTAGGGCTACTTTCTACGTTCTGTGCAGGAACTTTGCTCTGGATTTGACCGATGAGAGCTATTCACTCCCCCCCCTCCCCAAGATGCCCATTGTTCTCCTTCTGACATTGACACAGTCTTTTTTTTGTATCCCGACGAGACAAGAAAACCTTCGTCATGACTCAGCACGTTGCACACTCGACCCAGAGTCCTGCTCGTTCCTTCGTCAAATTAGGCCCAAAATGATTAGGAAGTCCAGGCCTTGTCTGGGCACACTTTGGGTGTGATGAGATCTATTTTCTTTCATCTCCCCCCCCCCCGGGGGGGGGAGTGGGGGGCGGGGGGGGGGGGGCGGTTGGGGGGGGAGATGGGGGGTGGGGGGGGCGG
>JAAUXU010122414.1_pt1 | contig 24078 bp, 23 predicted proteins | sample 7278151 | NCBI WGS metagenome assembly JAAUXU01 (sample SAMN14350113, study PRJNA611818) | marine sediment metagenome | isolation source: surface marine sediment (1.8m) | place: French Polynesia: Moorea | collected 2018-08 | reverse complement strand
TTTTGAATGTTCACTTTCGGATGACTACGCTTTCAAGGACTTAAAAATGCATGAGGTGACTGTAAAATCTACACTTGATCATGTTTTCAGCCACTTCAGAAAACCAACTGCGATGACCATGGACGGAGCTCTGAGATCACATTGAATTTTTGAGTTTGTCCAGAGCAAAACCCCACATTGACTTTTATAAGTGAAATTTTGATGTGTTGAAAGCTACAGCCTCTATTTGCTGTTCCTGAGCAGAAATACCTGAGTCGCTCATGCCAGAGTTGGTCAAAACAGCGAGCGTCGATCGGAGTCACAGTGTTGCTCACCCTGTGCACAGGTAAATACTTGTCGTCAGACACACAACTTGTTTATGCTCATAGGCAGAAAAAGCCTAAGAAAGTTGCTCTCTGTGAACACAGTTTTTGCGATAGCCTCTTTCTACCACATAAACTGTCTCAGAGGAATGTTGTAGGTGCGCATTTGCATAATATAGTTTGAAAGCGTCTTGGAAGAGGAGCCCCTTCTCCAGCCAATCAGTTGGTCCCGCGTTTTGTGCTGCATAAATATTGAATACTCATCCGGTATGCAATTGAAGGCAGCGAAGGAGAAAGAAAGAGAAAGGCTTGGAGAGATTCTTTCCCAAGAGGACTCGCACTTCTCTGGAGTCCCTGTGGAGTGGTCTGACTTCGAAGTAATTACGAAAAGTGGCAACAAAGAGGGACGAGACTCAGGGACGTGGGAGCAACTCTGACTGTCCGGGCGGCACCCGAGATTAATCGATACTCCCAATCACGGACAGGACACTCGGCACAGGTACGGAGAGCGCGCTCAGGACGTGTCACTTTCTGCAGTGTGATTCGCGGAGGAGGCCCCGAAATGATCCAGTTTCATCAGCTGCGCCAGCCAGAATTTGAATATTCATGAGCAATCTACGAAATATGAAGTTATGGACTGTCAAGCATCCGTTTTTGCACGGTACTTTCCAACTACGTCACAGCGCAAATGGGCTCGACAGCGCGGGATGCCCCAGGCACACTCAAGCATTCCTCTCTTCCGTGTACTTACGCACGGGCGTACGTGGGGTGAGCACTGCATCACGTACTACGCGTCGACCGTCTTCACCATGTCCACGGCCGCATAGTGTCTGCGGCACTTTGTGTGGAATGTTTAGAAGGGACCCGTCTTAGTTAATAGGAAAAGCCAGAAATGAAGTCCCTCTCAGTCCTATCTTTTCTTGCCCTCTCTCTGCTTTTCATAGCCTCGTTTATGATTCTGCTCTTTAAATTCGGCCCAGGAAGAGACTGAAAATTAGTTCTAGTAAGAACCCAACGGAGAAGAGCTCGTGTGACACAGAGGACTTTTTGCAGCCTTTCTGCTCCTCTCTGAGCTTCTTCACCAGGCTCTATCTTGTTTGGAAGAAGAAGGGTGAAAGATTTGGGCTTGTCTTATTATCAGACTCGGTTGAGGCGTGCATGTTTTTATGTGCGTGCCTGGATGAAATGGTTTCTTCCACTCTTATCTGTCCGTCTGCATCCATATTTCAGAGCAGCTGTGTGTGTGTGTGTGGGGGGCGCTGGTGTTCGAGCATTTATTGAGCCGGGCAAGTTGGAGGGTCTTGGGGAGATGGGACATTTTTCAGGCGGTTTCGGCTTTCAAGAGTTACTCGCGAAATGCACGAAGAAGAATCTTGGGCCATTGTAGCATAAATAGAATTATGAGCTGTATAAGCGTGCTTGAAATCTGCGACGTCAAACTATCGGTTCGCCCCGCTGTGTACTACAGCAAACTTACGAGGCTGTGGAAATATTTAATTTCGCTCTATGTTGCTATAAGTTGCAAGAGTGAATCCATCAGTCATTGGGTTCCCTCTCTACTGCTGTATTGACTAACGAAGTTCTTCTTGGGCACAACAGTTATGTTGCGCTAGAGTACTTACAAACTGTCATGAGATGGGTGAAAGGGTAAAGACCTATTTGCCTACGTAGTCTCCATCTGACATCAGGTAACAACCTAAGATGCACTCCAACACTGGCCACTACTCGACCTAGCTCGACACTTCTGAGGCTTGAACGGGTCGAACCAGACTCGGACTCGGAACCCATCCCTAGCAGCTCCCTCCCCACCTACGGCTAGCCCATGACCTACGTCGGATGCTTCCTCTTTTTCCCCCTCTCCTGAATTCGGATGTCAGACGGCGATATCGAAAATTGAAAGCGTCGTTTGCCCGTCTCCATCTCAATAACAAAATGCTCTCTGCTATGTAAATATATGGCTGGCGCTATCTCCTTTCCTCTGATGTATTCTTATGCCCAGGCCTCGGCTCTTCGGAAAATGCTGTTAGGCATATTAAAAGTTAATATCATCAGATGCCGATGACGCAGAGACAACGGAGACAGAGGAGCAAAAGCTTTTCAGCGTGGCGGCCGCGCAGGCGAGGGAGCCGTCGGTGCGGTTAATGCCAGCACCAGACAACTAAGCAATGCGCAGATAATGTGGAGGACGAGGAAAGCTGCGGTTGAATCTGATGACTTGATAAAGGCTGTCCCGCACGAGCATAATTGAGTCTGACGCAGTTGTGGCAGCGGTGGAAGGATGAAAGAAAGTAGCGTGAACGAAGCACTCGGACAGAATGCGTGATGCGTTACTTTCGTCACGAGGCGCCAACGCGTGCGTACACTGAGTGGTGCATGACTGTTCTTACCTTCCAGTGCGACGCTCTCGAGTGAGCTTTCCGCCGTCTCCAGCTCGTCCACGGGCAGGGCGGCAAACAGATTCTCAGCCAGGTCGATGGCTCTTAGCGCCGACAGCGGCCTCAGCACCTCCGGCAGGAGCTCGGTCAGCAGGTTTCCTCTCAGATCCAGCATCACCAAGCCCGACAACTTTCCCAGCGCATCTCTGGCCAAGCTGCGCAGTCGGTTGTGAGACACGTCGAGCATCGCCAGCTTGGACAGGTCTTGGGGAAAGGCGTCCAGCGAACCCAGATAGTTGCGCGAGAGGTTGAGCTTGCGTAGCCCCAGTAGTCCGAAAAGGCGCTCTCTGCTCAGGTGAATGATGTCGTTCTTGCTCAAGTCCAACGTGGTCAACTTGCCGAGGCTGCGGAAGGCGTAGGGAGCTATGCGCGAGAGACGGTTCCTGCTCAGGTCGAGTGTCCGCAACGAGGGAAACAGGTCGAAGTCGTTGGGGGATATCGTGGTCAGGTTGGAATCAGTGAGCACCACCTCTTCCACCGTGAGCATGACTGCTCGCGACTCTGGCATCTCCTTGAGACGCTGCGTGGGGTTGCCGGTCAGCAGCAACTTTCTGGCAGCCCGCAGGCCCTGGACGGACACGGGAAGATACGGCAGGCGATTGGTCCCGGCTGAAAGGGTCTCCAGCTTCTCGAGGGGCACAAACGTGGACGTGGAGAAGGCCTTTAGACGATTGTGGCTGATGTTGAGCGTTCGCAGGCTGGTAACATTGTGAAAAGCGCGTTCGGAGACGCTCCCCATACCATTGTGACTGAGGTCAAGCACTTTAAGTCCGCCTAAGTCGTTAAAGAAGGAATCACCGAGATTGCTAAGTCTATTGCAGCTGAGGTTAAACGTAGTCAGGTGGAAAAGGTACTTCAGCGCTGAGGATGGCACGAGGGAGAAGAGATTGCGATCGAGGTGCAGCTCGCGCAGAAATACTTGATTCTCAAAAAAGGAAGCCTCCAGCTTCGTCAGCCTGTTTCCTCCCAACTTGACCACCTTAAGCTCCTTGTTGCCTGATATGAGGTCTGAATTTATGTCTGACATGTTACAGTTCTCCAATTCGAGCCTCTCAAGCTGTCTCATCTGCGCCAGCGCCGTCACGTTGCCCTCGCCAGCGTTGCTCAAGTTGGCGAGGTTGTTCCCCGACAACAAAAGAGTGCGCAGCTTGGTGAGGACTCGGAGACGTTCCACGGCCTCGGGCACTGCAAGCACATTGTTGCGCAAGTCCAGGGTGTCCAGAGACCTGAAGTCTGACAGTGCGTTTTGCTGGATTTTGTGTACACCAGCCGTGTCCAACAACAGGGACTTGAGGGTGAGGCACCCTCTGAACGCGCCACTCTCTAACGTGCGTAGACGGTTGTGTGACAAGTCAAGCAGCTTGAGATGGTGAAAGCCTGTGAAGGCCTCAGACTCGACGGTGGATATTCTGTTGTGGCTGATAACCACCGTCTCGGCCTGCTGCAGCCCTCGCAACGTCAACGGGGTCAACTGTGAGAGGCGGTTGTAGCTGAGGTCCAGGTGCCTAAGTTGATGAAGTCCGACCAAAGCGTTGTCCTCGATCTCTAGCAGTCTGTTGTGCGAGAGGTCGAGACGAAATAGATTTATCAGTTCGACGAACGCATTGGCGGGAATCCGCTCGAGTTTGTTGTCTGACAATGAGAGGACCTCCGCCGTGGTCTGGCCCGAGAAAGTCTCCGGGTGAAACGCCGTGAGGCGGTTGGTGTTGAGCCTCAGGGTGCGCAGCGCGCTCGGGTACCGCATCATGATGTCTTCCAGCTTGGTCAGTCTGTTGGCGGTCAGGTCGAGGTACTGCAGCCGGTCCAACTTGCTGAAGGCCTCCTGCTCTATGGTGGCGATCTTGTTGTCTTGCAAGTACAATTCCGTTAATGCCGTTAACCAGCTGAAGAGTCCGTGATCTATTTGCCTGAGGATGTTGCTCTGCAGCCGCAACTCCTGCAGTTTTGGCACTCCTCGGAAAGCATTGGCTTCGATCTCACCAATATGATTGTGGTCCAGGTTCAGAGAGGTAAGCGCCACGTTGTAGCGGAAGTCTGACGCCTTGATCTCGTTCAAGAAGTTGTAGCTGAGGTCCAGTCTGGAAAGACGCTTCAACGGTTGCAAGGCGTCGCCCACAATCTCGAGGATGACGTTGCGCTGCAGGGACACTGACTTGAGATTCGGCGTGTTCCTGAACCATGAAGCATCCAGAGAGAAAAGCAGATTCTCTGCCAGTAAGACTTCCTCCAACGCGTACAAGTCCACAAAGACCTCGCTCACTCGCTTCAAGCGGTTGCGCGACAAGTCAACCGTGGTGAGCCGACTGGTCTGTGCAAATATGCCTGCGGGCAGTTGCCTTAGCGCATTCCCGCGGAGATCCAGCTTCTCCAAATGGTGTAATGCGTCAAATGCGCCTTCCTCAACAAATGATAGCCCGTTAGCAGCGAGCGAGAGTTTCTGAATGTCTGGGGTGGAGAGGAAAGCGTCTCTAAGCAGCCTGACTAGCTTATTGTTGCCGAGATCCAGCTCTTTGAGTGCCTCCAGCCGTGTGAACGTTTCGGACTCGAGCGCATCTATCTCGTTATTGGCAAGGTCGAGACGCTGCAACTTCTTGAGGATCTTCACAGCCGACATAGGGAAGGACTTAAAGCGGTTTTCACTAAGGACAAGAACACGTAAACTATTCTCGAGTCCCAAGAAAGCATTCTCTGCCAATCCAGCCAGCAGATTGTCTCTCAGACTGATGTACGTCAGCTTGGACTCTCCGAAGAGTGCGTACGCCTCGATCCGCTCGATGATGTTGGACTCTAGGTCCAACTTTCTGAGAGAGGAAATCTTTCCGACGGCACGTGGCAGCGTCCGAAGCAGCGAGTTGCGCACCTCCAGCGTGTGCATGCCAGCCGCCGCACCAGCCTCGAACGCTGTGGCGCTGATCTCGGACAGTTGCGACGAAGACACGCGGAACTCAGAGACTGTGCTCACGGCGGCGCCTCCTCCGTCAAAGTCCCTGGCCTCGAACAATCGTTGACAGAGGCAGGTGACGTTATGGCTGAGCCTCAGTGCGTGCAGACTCTTGACCGGGAACCGCGCTGCCGCCACCACGGTGCGCAGGTCGTCCATGGATGCGCCGTCGCAGACGAACTCCAGGCCCTTCTCTTGGGCGACGCATTCGCAGTGCGGATCGTCGATGAAGGAGGGACAGCGGACGTCCTCCGAGTCCTTCTGACGCCATTGCGGAGACGCGGGCGTAATCGACAGCATTCCCAGCAGCAGCAGGGGCATTAATGAGGCGGAGGAGCTAAAAGACTCTAGTAGCAGAGGCATGGAGTCAGTATCAGGCATTCTTGCAACTCTCCGCCTCTTTCCTTCTTACTCTAACGAATTTGCTGGTGCACTTCTCTGACGCTGCCTCATTCAACAACGTCCTTGCTGCCGCAACACTTCTGCTCACCTCAGCACTTGGCGGCCGCCAGCCTGCCTGCGCCAGCCACCATCAACGACGGGGCCCTCCTTTAGAGCTTCCCCCACCAGTATGATGGTGGCATCAGAGAGTGCACGCAGCAATTACGCCACGACGACTCACCAGTCCCCCCCGTAATAGTCCTCGGTGGCCTCTTCATCATTTCACGTGGAGTTGCTTTACCTCCCTCCGCCCCTTCTCACTCTGGCTGAAACTGCATCTTAATTGGCCGATATATTGGGTGAGAGAGACTTGGATGGTGGAGCAGAGAATAGGAAGGTCATTTACAGAATAGTAGGCGGGTGGAGAAGCCTCTCTCTTATCCTTTCTATGCACGTTTTATGCATGAAAAAGCCTTTAATGGCAGGGGTCGTGATAAATCCATTCAGGAACGGAGAGAGAACACACACGTAAGTGCGCATGCGTTCCCAGCTCTTCTCCGTCCTCCGGTACATCCTCCCATTCCGTTATCTATAGGAAAATGTGCTTTTTGGAGACTGCGCGCGCGCACACATTTTGTGGATCTGTTTGCTTCCATGTCCTCTTGCTCCTCTCTTTCCATTTATCCGATTTCCATTTGGCTCTCCGATCTTGCCTCTGTTTGTGGAGTCAGCGCGCAAAAAGCTCGACATTTTACCACCACCGGTTGTGTCATATCTGTCGATATGAGTGGGTGTGCTTTGCTGTGATGTTTCGGGTAGATGGCAGTTGTCACTTTTCTCTCTCTCTTTGCTGCCAATGCTTCTTCTCAGTCCTCCTCCTTCTTCTCCTGATACTTCTTCTTCGAATAGATGCTGAGCAAAGAACACGGCACAGTGGTCGAGCACGTTGCAGATCGCAATCTGCAGAGGAAGCACCTGCTGATCTGACCAAAGGACACGTCCGGCGGCACTATCTTTTTTCCATGTTAGGTTCCCCCTTGCGCACACGACAGGAGGACCTTGGTCGCCACTCCCTGGTCCGTTGCTTGCCGCCTAATCATGCCACCACCATGCAGCAGCAGCAGCGTTTTCGTCCTTGTCGTCTTGTTCTTCCTCCTCCTCATTCCCCTCCCCCGCGCGCTCAAAGGCCAACTGACTGACTGACTGAGGAGCCAGCAGGCTCTAAAGGCCACGTTAAGGCCAGGGAAAGAGAGAGAGAGAGAGAAAACGCCGGCGGAGGCGACGGCGAGCGCGCTGTGCGACTCTCTTGTATAGTATGTATCGCTAGTAGTGAGTTGTAGTATACAGTGTGCACGGGCTGATTTGGCGCCTCTCTTTGGAGGCTCATAACTCCTGCTTGAATGACTCTTTTGACCTTAGCTTTTGTGTGCGCAAAGGTGTGATATCAATGAACAAGTGGCAAGCACAACACTGTCCTTCTGCAGACACTTCCATTGTAATCCTAATAGAGGCCCAATGTACTGGGTTCACATCATTACAGTGCACTCAGCCCTATCAAGGGAAGAGGGAGTATGCCTTAAAAGGAGGCCTTTATTCTCAAATGTCTGTTCTTTAAGCCCTGCTGGGAGGAAATGTATTCCAATGAATAGAGTTCTTCTTCACCACTTGTCTGTTGCTCAACACCGAGTAAACACACGGAGAAACGCATGATGCGTCTGCTCCTCCATTAAGTTCGGGTTACACTTCTGCACTGCGTCCAGACCCGCCAATTTCGCGCCAGCACACGCTGTACGAGAGCCAGAGCGACTGTATGATCTTCCGGCACACCTAGACACACATACACACGCGCGCCCACGCGCACGAGGCTCAAGCTTGCTTACGCCTTTTCCTTCTCTCCGATGGGGCACTAGCTGGAGTTCAGTACAGTAGTACGAGCCGTAACTTATATGCTAGGTGGTTACCTCCCTCTTCCTTTCAGCTGCTTTGTAGTAGTCGTAGTAGTAGAGGAGGGCCTTGAGGAAAGCGTGGAGGCAGCGAACATCGAAGACTTTCACGGCACACCTTGCAGACACAGAAGTTTCATCTTATGCCTGAAAAAAAGTCGGCCGTCCTGGCAATAAGCGAAGCTCCCCTCTGACCGGGACCTTGAGACTGCATCTATGTACTGCGTTTTTTTACGAAGGCAAAAAAATATTTGCATGGAAAGTCTTGCACAACTGGGTCAATGTCAGCCGCTGGCTGCAGACTCTACCTGTGATAAACATGTCAGCAGTGATATTTTCTTTTCTCTTCGGTACTCCACAGTCGTGTGCATGTGTCTTGATAGCCACTTATCGGATCTCAACCCCGGCCTCTTCTCCGTGAAGCCAAACCCGCCCGTGACAAGAGCGGACGAAAACGGTGGAATAAAAAATCCTCACCAGCTCTTTGCATATTTGGCATCGAAAACAGCGGCGCCATCAACATACTCGACTGTGCGTATTAAGCGTGGTCGTGGAGTTGAACAGAGATTTGCTTGGGCTGTTTTCTACTGTAGTGTGCATCTGTGTAATAACAGCTCACTGGGTCACTCATGGTAGGTGTGTCTGTGTGTGTGCGGGTACAGTGGCTGCTATGTCAAGACAACACCATGACAGGACTCCGAGTATTTAGCACTCACAATGGTTAAATAACCGGGGGGAGTCAAGTTTCGGCCTCCCCCCTTCCTGCCAATGGTATGCAAACTTTTTGACCTCAACTGTACGTGCTGTGCATTTTGCAGTGCAGTCTCAGGCTTGGACCGCACCAAGTGCTTTCACCTCCTAGTACATTTTTCTCAATGGGCCTGGCAAGGTGGAGTTTTCATTATCGTCATTCCAGTCGAAAGTTTCCCCGCTGATACTTTGCTCGCATATGGCGATGCATCCATCTGGGGGTTGCCCTTTGGGGCCCAGGGAGGCATGAGCAGAAGTGACATGAGAAAGCGCCGGGGTGGACAGGCGATTTTTCTAAGTGGCTGTTGGCAATGCATGAAGGCTATGAATACCCAGGAGAACAGTGAGAGAGGAGCTCTCGCACTAGCACATCCTGCAGAAGACACACGAGTGCGAAGATGGATCATTGAGGGGATAACTAATGGTTGCTGCGTGTGTGCATCCCTCCTCAGGACGCGATTAAAGGCATCTCAGTTCCCTTTTTTTTCCCTGACTCTAGAAGCCACATCAACTGTACTTTGCACTTACACCATCGTTATTTCACTGGACTTGCGTAAGTCAATAGCCGTCGTCTCCCATCCCCTCTCTGTTCAAGTTTCTCCGTGGAAGCCCCGCTAATTATCGCGCTAGTCACAGTATATGAAATGAGCATTTGGTACTCGGCCCCGCCGCAGTTGTTGCCGGCCCTGCTGCCTAATTGCAAAGTGGCTTTCCACCCTCCACTTCCACAAAAGACAGTCAAGGAGAGGCTCGCGCCACTGGGGAGATATTCGAGCAAGGTGAGATCTCAGAAAAGATGAGAAAGGACTCGTTACCAGCGCTACTTGAAACATGAAGTTCTTCTAACATCTCTGTGAGGGAGGCTTAGAACTAGAATTCTTACATCTCCACCTAAAGGAGAAGAGACATGCCTGGAGAAGTCTGATTTTTTTCAACATCTCAGTCGCAAAAAGAGGGGTTGAAACGTGATTTTTTTTTACCGTCTCAGCCGCATGGAGGCATGAAACTTCCGTTTCCTGTTGTGCCCGGTGAGATCAGAGATCCTTTTTTCTCCCTCATTTTCTGGAGCTCTCGCTCACTACATTCAGACGAAGGAGTCGTTAGCCATTCTTAGTGATGTCGTATTAGCTGTATCCAATATCCGACACATTGACATTTGTCACTGTCGTCCTGATTGGGTGACCAATAGTGAAAAAAAAAGTCACAGTCCATCGACACCGGGTTGTATTGGCTGCTTACACCAGAGGAGTTTGTCTGCATCGACAGAGTAACTTATCCAAGAGTCCAGGAGTTCTTTTCAGCGCGAGGTTGACGTGGCTCAGCGCACTGGAGGAGAAAAAATCCACCAACAGATACCACTGGTGTCGTCCTTCCCAAAGCGAGACGTCCTGCTGAGCACAATTTTGGCTCCAGTCGGGTGATCTCGTCGTTTGGCATCATGCATTGACCAACAACATGGGATTGTAACAACCCTACAATTGCAGATGTTTCACTTCCTCCTCTCGGAGACAGATTCCGTCCAGAGATGAACCAACAGGTTTCCAACGAGTTGGGATGTCACTGTTGATAATACATTACTGACACTGTTCATTTCATGCCTATCGATGCAAGACATTTTCCTCAGAATAATTTTCACGTGCCACTCGAGCATGAGACCGTGTGCTGTCCTGGCGTGCTGGGTATCAACGGCGGAGTAGCCGAGGTGCCTGGAGAAGTAGCAGCAGTTTTGTTTAGCATGCAAACGTTGGCAGGGTTTTGAGAAAACAATTTGTCAAGTTCTTGGTACATGTGCCTCGCGAGTTTCCCTTAAGTCGGGGAGCGTTTTGGAGAAGATATGTAGTAATGCCCTTATGTGGATGTGTCCACGCAGTCTCATAGAACATGCATTACGCATAAAATTTATCCAAGTTACAGTGGGACCTCACTATGACCATGAGCAGCAGCTGCCTTCTTTTCCTGCGTAGAAAAGGTCGAATCGAAATGTGCCGTCTCTTCGAGGCAGCTTCCACTGTATGCATCGATTCAGGATAAGAGCACTGAAGAGCGTCATCAGGGGTCGACTTTTATTTTTGATACACAGGTATCAAATCCGGTCGGGTACGGGTTCTCTTTGGTACTTGGGGACTATTGCATTTTCCTGCTTCTACCTCTTAACAGTCACATTGACACACCTGTAAAACTTCTAGAAAAAGAAGTTAATGCAATAGTACCTCTGAACAGACGCATTTACCCTTGTGCACCTGTAATTACATTTAGTTACCACGATCCCAGATTAGAAGTTACCAGGGAATCAAATACTAAAAAAATGCTCTGGGCACATCAATACCCGGGGAGGCCTACCCTAGGTGTGATCATTTCTTCGTTTGCCAATGGACTCTCGTCAACTCTGACCAATTAAGGTGAGTGTAAAAATTGCGTTATTCCGTAGTAGAAGTGGGAAAGCTTTTGATCCTGCTGCCAAAAGTCTCCCAAGTCACACAGATCTTTACAAGGACAACAAGTTGGCACCTTGGACAACGTTTCTTTCCATCAGGTAATAACTGACTGGGTCAATCCCAAGATGTCTTCCTCCTTGGCTGGTTATACTTGTGCACCGATTCTACACCGCAATGGAGCGTTTAAGAGCAATGGCAACGAAGACTGCAGCTGGATTAAGCTACTCTGGGGCTTGGACTGGACGTTTCTCTTCTTCCTGAAGTTACCACCTTGTACCAACTCAGGTCACATTCAAATTGCACAATGTTGGACTCTGCTAGTCCAAGATGCTGTAATGACAGAGGCAGTTTCCCAATGCTATCACGCAAAGGCGCCGAAGACCTTCTTTGGTAGCAGAGGTCTTTCCTCAAGAAATCCTTTTCAATGTGAAGATGCTTATCTGTGGATTTATTGCCGCCAGTTGAACGAATGTTCTGGACGCCTCTCTCGCTCCCCTTCGACCTCAATAAATTGCAGACTCAGTTGAAAACTGGGGTCTCGCTCATTCATCCCACTTGGTGTGGGACAACTGTGTGGACTTGTACACGTTCCATACGTGCATGACGGCGACGGCAGCAACAGCACGTATGCACTTCGTACTACACAATGGCCACGCTTCCATGCACACATTGGCGTGCTGTGACGCCAAAAAAAGGAGATCGCTTCACCTACGTTTTCCTAACTCCCCGAGGAGAATTCGGTCTACATTTCACGGCTCAACTTTGGCATGAAATTGTGAATGTGCTGCTGCATGTCAGGATCACGCTTGGCGTAGCAGGCCACATACTGCTGCTCCACCTGTGGGCAAAAGATTCTGTACAGTCTTCGTAGCGTCAGCCGCGAGTATACATGGCAGACTGGGCCAAACGTCATGTGGCAACTTTGGCCGAAAGCCTGAGAGCCCAAGCATGCCTTTCAGCTGCCACAATACCGATAGAACAATGCAGTTCCTACAGTACAACCCATCATTATGCCATAGACACAACTAGCGAGATCTGGATCAACCCTGTGGGTCGACTCCCCTTTACAGGGGCTTCTTTCGGGGCTCTGACCATTCTTCACGGCAGGAGGGAGGCAGGGGAGGCAAGCGGCTTCTGTAATTCTGACTTTGAATGGCCACACTAAGCAAGTTAAGGCAAAGTAGCAGTGCAGTGCCTACAAAAGAGACACATCTACGATGTGCAGTAGAGTAAAAAAAGTTGACAATGTCATTATTACCCCATTGCCCCTACGTTAGTGCCAGTGTGGCTTCTGTAGCACCTACGTCGACTTTCTAGTCGTGGCTTTGTCTCCCCCCCCCTCGCTAAGTCCCACCTGTTTTTGGTCCAACTTTCGGAAAGCTGTTTGTGACCAGGGACAGTTTGGACTATGGAAAGGTCTCCTCCTGGGCACGACAGCCCTGGCGTAAGCAGCCAAGACCAGGATGCCGTCGACCACCACGTGCGATTAGCAGCTAATGGAGCGCGCGGCGATGACAAACAGAATGAGGAGGATCACTTTGCTGAATTATGGCGCCAGTTTGGCAAGGCCAACTTCCCGCATCTGCCAAACAGACTGATGCTCGCCGCAACCGTCCTATGTCCTTTCATACCTGCCACGCACATGGAGTACCCGTGGCCGTGTGTGCACTTGTGTCCGTCGAGCGTCCCTGTTCTGGGCCAGCACAGGGTGCTTCGACATCACTCAGCACTTGGTCCACATGGCAAGAAACAACACGTGAATGACAGGACGTGGTGATGTCTGAGAGGACGATTGTTTTTGTTCTGTCACTGCATGATGGCTCTACCCTAGCTTGTCGCACTTGTGACAACCTGCATCACACAGTGCAGTAGGGATCCCTCTTAAACTCAATCATTCTGTAGTCGTGTCTAATGAACGGAAAAAAACAATGGAACATCATAACAGTGTAATAGCCTATAATAGTGTGTACGTAACTGTCAAAACTGGAAGTGAGTATTGACAGACTTTTCCGCCAATATAATAACCGACTGACTCTCGCAATGTCACAATGGGAATAAATATACGTTAAAGTTAGGCCATTTCAGAAGTCGTTCGTCCACCTGGCGTGTCAGCTGAGAGGTCAGACAATGCACGATTTGGCAATTTCTGTTATTGGCTGCTATTAACATATACACCAATAGTGGAATAGACATTGACTGAACCGTACGACGCGAGCTTCTTGAGCCCACCCTGAAGTTTTTGACCCGGCCGAGGCACACTTGACGGGACAACTGCCTCACCCGGTTGACGTACGCATGCAACTACCTCGCATGCAACCACCAAGGGTGGCCCTGCAGCACCGTGAATTAACTGCAGTCATGCTCATCAGTGCGGCATGACTACAACTTGATTCAGCCGTTCCAAATGCTGTGTCGACGGTATCCAATAATTTATTGTTGCATACGAAGGCTTTTCGGCTGATTTGAGCCAGTCCAACATTTGTCGGCTCATGCAAAATGTACATGCACAATCCAATAAGTGGTTCAATCCCCCTCTGCCTCACACGTGTTCATGCTGACCACGGGCTGGATGAAAGGCTGCAAGACCGGGAAAGAGGGGAAAGCGAGAGCAGAAACTTTTTGATAAGTATCTGGCCTTGGTGGGCGAAAAAATGAGAGACAAGATTAAGTCTTCAGGCGAAGAAGTTCTTCTTCATCAGTCTCACAATATCGAGAAGAGAAGCTTCTCTAGGACTGCTCGTACATGTGCGCAACGATATTTTACGGGTCATTTGGCGGCTTGTTACAGCTTATTTTAGTCTGCTCCACCAGAGAGAAGCAACGTTCCAAGACTGCAGTGCATACAGTACCGTTTGAGTATGCCGAGCTTGTTGGACATTTCAGAGCAGCCACAAAGCATCTCTCTACCTACCTATACGGTACATACACAGATAGATGTGTCCTCACTATGCATTCCTCGCACATACAAAATGCTTAGTGGAGAGATCTGTTTCTTTTGCTGGTGCGATGGTGCTTTCTTTCTCTGCTCGACAAACCCTTTGTTAGAGAGAAAAGAGATCTGTTTAACGCACAACATACCAGCTTTTTTTTCCTTCTCTCATCCGTCTTGGGGCTGGATTAATTCGAGTAGGCGGTAATCCCTGCAAGGAAAGGCCCAGGGCCTACCCCCTCCAAACTTGCTTCATCATGATGATCCGCATAAGCCAACGCAAAAAGCCTCTCTTATGGCTACTCTACGTACAGTACGAGCTGTACGTGATACAGTAGCAGTGGTGGTGGTGGCGGCGGTGGTGGCGGTGGTAGTCCTGGTGGCGGTGGTGGTAGTACTAGTGCTAGGACAAAAGAGAGAGGAGGGGGAAGAGAAAAGAAAGCAACAATGCCATATTTTTGCGAGAGCGCCTAAATGTTGTACCTCTCTTGCTCTGTTTGGCAGCCTAGATACTACTATTCACGAAATCTACGGCCGTGCGTACGTGTAGGCAGGCAGCCCCCTGGAGAAAGTCTTCTTCTGCTTCTGCTCCTCGTATGTACTTGGCTGATTGCACAAAACCAAAACATAGTTATAAATAAACCATGACAACAGTTCTTCTTCTTCTTCTTTCTTGACGACGTCTCCATCATTTCTTTGCCTACTTCTTTGCCCCTACTGGAACGTCAGTCCCCACATGCCGCTGTGTCATTCAGGTCCAGTCCGAATAAGTCACTTTTTTCTCTCTTCAGGTGATGAGATGCAATCTTGCGACAAAGTGGGCCTTGCAGATAGGCCTTCATGCACGGCATTTACGGTTAGTGGCTTTCTCTTCAGTCAACCACAGCCATAACATAAATGCTGCTAGCTCACGTAAGAGTCGAAGAAGCAAACAGAATGTCGAGAGCGACAAAAAGCAGGACACAAGTTGATCTTCGTTAAGATCCAGTTGTACTCGGACATTGCAGCATTTTTGCTCGCAGCTCCTTTTTCTTCCCCCACTCTCTTTACTGCAAACAAAAGTTGTAATATTGCGTAAAGAGGTTTATGGCTTACTCTGCTCTGTGCTACAGTACTTGGTCCGTGTCCTCCCCCCTCCCCCCTCCTCCCCCTGCCCCAGTACTCGCATTGACTCCTCCTCAGTCCTCTTTTTTTCGCCCCATTCGTCCTCTCTGACTTTTCTATTTCGATCGCGCGGAGGAGAAAAAAGAAAGAAAGAGAGAAAAAAAGGGTTGAGGCCTCAGCTCACTCACTCAGTTACTACTCAGTCACAGAGAGGTTTGCTCTGGCTAGCCTGTCGCGAAAAGTTTTCTCTCGCATTCGAATGTGTTGTTTCCTGTTCCGAAAGAGAAAGTTTTTTACGCCAGCAGGGACTCTCTTTGTTTCTCTCTAGATTTCTTTTTACCTTAGCTCACCATTTTTTACTGCCATTGTGTCTGCAGCCAGTCCACTGTCATGTGCTTCTTGTTTGAATGTACGAGCATTGGGGGAGAAGACGAAAGGAGACGCTGCAATATGTACGAGTCCATGTATATTCATGGATGCAGATTGAAAGACGGGTATTATAGCACGTCCAACGGAAAGATCCTCTGCAGGAAAGTTCGATGGCTACTTTCTTGGCATATTTCTTTTTCGACCCTTGCAATTGTCTCACCCTTGTTTCTATCCTGTTTTATTGACATCATCCATTCTTTTCCCCTCCCTCTTTTATGACAATGAAAGGTTTCGCTGTACTTGAGTGCACACTGTCTACAGGGTGGCCTATCGTCCCCCGGACGTTCTCTCTCAAGAGAGCGTGTCGGGGAGTCACCCTGTGTGTACAGGGCGGCTCTCTCGATGCACTTCATGTGCCCTTTTTTTCAGTGGAGTCACGCGGTGGGTGGTACTGAAGAGAACGCTGGAGTGCAGTGGGGCTCACTGATGTCATCGGGTTGAGCCCGGGCTCAAACCCCGAATCCTGTTTTGGACAGCTAAAACTAGCTCGAGCCAGAATTCTAAACTTTGGGCCCTTCCTTCAAATCTGAACTCAAGCCTGGTCCCTTCTTGATGGTACACAAACGCTAGACTTGATGGCTTGAGTCAACCGTACTCTCGGGTGAACATGTTTTGCATTTTAAGTTCAACCATTGACAGTCCTCTTATCTTGTTCTGGGCTGTTTTGTGACCCAATTTAACCCAAGTTGAGCTCAGCCCGATCGGAGATGGATTCTCCGGAGCCCGACCCCCCTCCCCCCCGAACTCTTTTCAACCCGACTACATCCCTGACGGGGCTCAATTTCTCATTTCTCATGGGTGCGTACGCACTTGCTGCAGTGAAACCGTGACCACTTGAAGTAGTGACAAGTTTACACCACGCCCAAGCCCCTGATTTCGTCTTCACGCACCGTTGACTCAACATGGAGGACGCGTTCACCTCCATGCTGCAGTGGTGCACGGGAGCAGAGTGAGAAGTCGCAGGCCCCACTCACCTGCAGATGAAATCTTGCTCAATCAAGCCTTTCTTCACACGCTTATTGGCTTCTTTTCTCCTTGTCTAGCCTCTTTTTTTTTCTTCTCCAAGCTGATACGTCAACGTCCCACCCTCGCTCTCCCTCTGTAAATCAGTCCTTATGTCATTCTCTGGGAAGAGAGAGGGGAAAAGAGGGTATTTCATTCTTTTTTAGCGTGGGGAAAGTCCCATTTCTCGTCTCCAGCAGGCAAAACAGGCTCTATTAGCTGAAAGCATTCACGTGCGAACTGCAAACATCAAAAAAGGGGGAAAATAAATAAATAAGAAGAAGGAGGGGGGGGGGCAGAAAAGCATTTCTTCCAAGCTATGGACTTAGTTTGGACGTGAAGTAATGTTTCTCACTCTTCAGAGAGCAGGATTTGGTCTTCTTCCGGCACTTGAAGGCCTCACTCTTCTCCAACAAGGACATGGTCTACAGTTACTCCCCGCCGTCGATCCACGTCAAGTTTAATTCCGGAGTCCTTGAATGGCACCTGATGTAACGCAATGTGAGTAAGAAGCGCACGTCTGCGGCCACATCACAAGCTCCTGTGTGTGTCATGGACTCATGTGTGCCTAGGAAGACATGCTCGATCGCTGGCCGCAGCCCAAGAAGAGGCCCCATCTGTGGAGAGAGCGAGGCAAATGCCTCTCTTTCATGTGTCTGCATGAAGTGGGTCGCCTAAAAATAGTCGTACGTAGCATCTTCTCTGCTAACAGAGAGCGAGCGAGAGAGAGAGAGGAGAAAAGGGATGAGCACAAAAGCTTTGCCATGTTCCCCAATTGGCGGTCGTTGCAGACAGGCAGGCAGGCCTAGGATATGATGGCCCCCCTCTCTCTCTGCGCCGCGGGCGATAATATTATTCCCGTTTTTCTTGCTTGCTCCTCCTTTTTTTGCGAACGTGTAGTCGTCCTGCATTCTCTGTATGTACAAGGTTGCGCCACTCTCATCTGCAGCCTTTTCTCCTTCCTCTCCTCCCCGCTCATTCTCTGGAATGAAAAGGCCTCGTCCGCCACCAGCATCACCATGTTTCCACGGACATATTCACAGCACAGGATTTTTTCTTCGTCTCCTTCTCCCTCGGAGGTACTCTCGTCTCTGAAGGCCACGTTCTTCAAAATTTATTAATCTCGAGCAGGCAAGCATGTGTCAAGTCAAGGGTGAATGGGCCACGTTCATGCTACGGACGTGCACGTGAGGTGAGGCAACATGGATGCTACTGCACGCGAGGGGCACAACCAGGACCAGACAAATGCCGCGCACAAGACATCTGCGGTAGAACATTTCTTTCGGGGAATCTGCTTCCAAAAAGATGGCGGCGAGGGTCTCTCTGGAGAGAAATGAGTCGGCACCCAGCGCATCGGTGCCCTGGTACAGACGTGTTACCGTCAGTACCGGAGAACCGTGCACTGACTAGTCGAAATGCAATGACTGACTCAAGAGGTGACAGCGGCCGCGGGCTCCCATTTACGGCTACATAACGTTAAGTAGTCACACTTATAGTGGAACTACTATGACTATTACGACTACACTTGACGTACTCCTGAAGACACTGACTAGACCTGCAGCTCTTGACAGTGCAGTTGCACTGGAAGAGACCTTCGCCTCAGGTTCAGACCTTAGGATTCAAGATCTTTTCCTCTTGGAACTCAGAAACAGTTCACCACATAGCATCATGTGAGTATGAGTGTACTATGGTGAAGAAGGCGATACCTGGTCACGAGCTGGTACAGGGTCGATGGAAATTGACTCTTTGCAGAACTAAACAAAGTCTATTTAAGAATTCAATCCTGCAGAGGGTGTTCAAGTATAAATGACACTGTATATGTGACCCCCAGTTGAGAACTTTTTGGTGAATAATTCTCTCCAAACTTCGCGAACAAACAACTAATTTTTAAGGCACATCGCCAGCTTAAAAAAAGAGGTGTCCTGCTAAGATAAGACCTCCTGTTTTACGCAGTCATGTCTTGGGACATGTTCAGGTCTGGACAGAAGAGTAATATTTCCCCATGCTCTCAAACTTCTCCCTCCTCAATGTGAAATTGCGATCCTTTCTGGATCTGATCAGTCCGTAAACGCAATATACACTTCAGCTAGTCAATACTCGAATGGACGATCATCGAGTATTGACGGTAACATATGTATATTTGCAGATGCGTCGCTTCACCCCAGCGCCTTATTTCGCAGAGTGTTTGCACATTTGCAACTGAGAGAGAGAGAGAGAGTGAGTGAAAGAGAGAACCCACTGAAGTTGACTCAATAAGAGAAAAGAAAACTTTCTCTTCCTACTGCAAAAAAAGTGGCTGTGTGACTTCTGCTAGAGTCTTTTTTAAATCTCCCCCTTTTCTTTCACCTCCTTTCTCTCCTCTATGCTCTGCCAAAGACTTATGTGACGAGCTTGGGTTGGCTTTGCACTTTCTTTGTTTTACAGCAAAGGTCTCATTTGACCCTGCGCGAAAAGGGCGGGAAAAGATCTACTACCACTATTGTCATAGTACAGTTCTATGCTCAAAGGCCAGAGCCAGATTCTGGTGCGCTGATACTCGGGGTCACGAGCTAGTGATGGCACATAAAATGATCATGATGTCAAAGCCTGTATTGACTGTGTTGAAGGCAATCGGAGCACGTCTGCCCTGCAAAAAAGGTCGAATCAATCAACACAAAGGGTGGGCGATGCCACGCTCACAGCAGTCTGTAGCAGTGGTGAAAGTAGCTAGTTTACCCAGGTCATCCACCCGAGCTCGTCGCCTCCCCCTCGGGTTCATCGAGGCCCCTCTTGTGTCTTTTCCATTGCTCATGCAAAGCAGTGAGAGAAGCTATTGAGTCACGTGTGAGCCGTTACCCTTTTCCAGGGTGCAATTCGAGCAGACCTCGAAGGAGCTTTTTATTTGGCAGCTATCGAAGCAGAAGGAGACTGAGGGGAAGCCCGGGGAAGCCCTCGTTGCCCGCCTGCTCCCCGCCTGCCTGCACCAGAGGTCCCCCATGGGTGACATGCATCTCATTTTGTGTCAAAATCCTCTCCTCCTTTGAGCTGCTGCTCCTCTTCCTCTCCCTGACTGACTCCAGGTCGGCCAGGGCAATCAAAACGCGAGGGGAGGTGGAAAGAGAGAGAGTCGATCTCTGCAGGTGCGGGAAAATCTCTCACTTCCGTATTCCGCACACTTCCTTGCTCAATTTCACCCTTGTCCTATCAGAAGATCAAGAAGACTCTGGCTTACACTTTGGCCTCCTGTGGGCGAACGAACAGCTTTGTGAGAATGAGAATGTACGTGTAGCATAGTGCATGTCTTTCCTTGCATCGTGTACTGCCCTATATCATTCTCTATGACCCTTTCACTTTGCTTCAATCTGGAAAACCTTGTGGAAGAACGAGAAGCGACCACCAGGGTAGAGAGTCGAATACTTAACGATCTAGCAGTTGTTCAAGAGACGCCATAGTGATCACCACCCTATGTGTCACTTTGCCATCGACTTTGAAGCCGACGAGACGTTCAAAACGAACACGTATATGAATCAAGGGCAAAATCAAAGGAAACACAGTCGAAACAACCAGGAGGTCGAAAGCAACCAAGGGGTTTGCGAGACGATCAGTCAATTAGTGAAGCTTCACACGGAGGCAGGAATGCAGCTGTGTAAATGGGCTTTGAATTCTGACTATGCGTTGCAAGATCTTGGGACTGACCAGAGGGCAAAGGAGCGTGGAGTTGGCGAGTATTCCAGTAGAAAAGGAGAGCCAATTCCCAGTGATCAAGACTTTGGGCTTGATTTGGCCAATCAGACATGTATCATTTTGAGCAAAGTCTGCCACCTCTCGAGACAATCACAAGGACTAGACAGAAGCTCTTAGTACGGTGGCTAGACTGTTTGACTCATTGGGTCTGCGCGCACCTCATGTTATCCTGGCTTGGATCATTCTCCAGGTGTTGGTGTGCTGCCAGAACAGGGCAAAGGTGGAAGACCCATAGGATCTTCCCATTCCGGAGCACTTGGACAAGGTGTGGAAGACTTCATGCAAGCAGTTGGCCAAGTTACCTACTGTCACTATCACTTGATATGGAAGATCCAGTGTCTCTGGTGAGATGACGTGACCATTGCATGTCTTTTGTCATGCATCAACAAAGCCTTACACAACTTGTGTGGAAGTTGTCACTGAATCATCAGCCCAAATCGAATCGCATCTATTGATCGCCAGGGTGAGGGTGTCTCCAGTTCGGATGCTTACTATCCCCAGATTGGGGCTTTTGGGAGCAGTTTTAGCAGCCGATCTTGTCAATCATGTGAATCCGAACCTGGATGAGTCTTTTCAAGAACACAAAATCTTCTATCGGACAGACTCAATGAATGCCTTGTGTTGGTTGCAAAATCAATTTCGAGCCTTGAAGACCTTTGTTCTGCATAGAGTGACTCATATACGGAGAGAGAATCTGGCAATGCACAATGGAAATATGTCCCAACTAGCCAAAATCCGGCTGATGCAGCTACTCAAGGCCTATCTGTTCAGCAGGTACAAGACTGCTGACTTTGGTGGGAAGGTCCTAGATTCTTGGTCAAGGCAAGGACCGAGGCAGTCCAACCTGATGCAGCCACCCATGTTCATGCTGCCCAGGAGTTCAAGCCTTTGCCGAGACCATTGATGTGAGTGAGCCTTCTGACGTTGTCCTGAGCGACAACAGGGTTGAATATTCTTACTCCCTCAGTCATCTTGTCATGGACCAATCTAGTGAAGATCACAGCATGTGTCCTTCAATTCATTAAGCAGAGTCGAAAGATGAAAGATCTGACTCAAGTGATTGAGTCGGATGAGTTCGATCAAGCAGTCTTAGTTCAGATGAGACCAGCGCAAAAATACAATGGCATGAAATTGAATGACAGTGAGCTTAGAGATTTCGATCCAGTGTGCGGAAGTGAAGGTGAGATTGCGAGCTCCGGTTAGAATAAATTCATCACTAAGCTTGGACTTGGAACAGTGTGACCCATGACCTTGAAAGGCAAAAGTGCATGGGCTCAGGCTCTAGTGAGACACTTGCATGCCAATGTGTTCAAGCATGTGGCAGGCACTGAGCAGACCGTAGCAGAGATCAGAAAGTAGCTTGGGATTACTTGAGGCACAGACGAGTTGGTGAGGACCGTGACACACAAAATGTCTAGCCTGAAGGAGTATCAAAGGGACATATGATATATTCCACTATTCTTGCAGAACGATTAAGGTAGCAATCATTAGAGCGCCCTCCTTGACTGCCTGCTGGACTGTATTGCATGATTTACTCTGCCGAATGACCAGCTTTCCAACCCAGTTTTTTAGTGTTTGCTGCAACTAATCAACTATGTTTGAGCAGTGTCTTTGCCTGCCCTGTCAGCAAAAGTGCTTCTTTGACACTCTCACGAGGGTGTGCAGGAAAGTGTGCCCCACGCTATGGATGGATCAACTTATGTGAGGAATTGCAAGCGTTCGGCTCCTGTGAAGACTATGACAACTGGACTCAAGGGAGTATGGATCAATGGTTCCATGACATGCCGCTCTTCAGTATGGATACAGAGTTAATGAACGTCAACCTAAGCCTTTTAGCATACAGATTGCATTTTCCAGTTCACTCTATGTATTTGTATTTAGGATTGATCCTTTCCAGAACCAGAATCCATCAGCAAATGCTATCGCCGAGCTCTTTCCAGTGCACCTGACTAATCACCTATGCGATCCAGGCACTCGAGTTTTGACATCTGGGAATGAGTCTATGCACTTGGCAAGTTCAAATGTGTCGATGTACAGAACATCTTCTGGTGCCACAAACACAAGTTCTTCTAGAAACTGAGGTCTCCTATCTGGAGGGCGGCAAGTCTGGACTTGCCGCCCATCATAAGTATCATAAGCACAATCATAAGTATGATCGTGAATGACTGTACACACAAACCAAATCAAGCCGCTTCTCACAAAGCGTGGGTTGGGCCATTTAGTGGATCACCTGTCCTTGAAGTGTGAAGAACAGTGGTGCAGTTACTGGAGATGGCCTTACTGGAGACATCCATCTCTTCTGCATGAGTGGACAAGAATATCGCTGGATGTAGCCGAGTGGTACATGATGCATGATGTGTGGGTCCCCATGTCGTTTGTCTTTATGTTGGCACAAAATTGCATCATACAGCTGCATGATCAGGAGAGGAAATTCACGGCGGAGTGGGCTTGGGAGGTTATTCTGGAGAGCCTTGAGAGCCCTATGGTGATAGACTACTCAACAGAAAATGACCTCAATGTACTCAACACTAACATCACTGAAAAGGAACAAGCTGTCTTTGAGATAGATCAGACTAAGCAGGGGCAGCGCCTCGCCATCACAGCAGCCACTCAGCCTCACAATGCTGAATCTGGGCAGTCCAGCATATTTTGTTGAATCAGTCATCATTGAGTCAGAATCGGCCCTCAGACAAAAGTGACAGTTGGAGGAAGCAATGGTGAATGAACACGACCCAATCAGAGAGGGCCCTTACAAGCAAAGGCGAAGGAGCAGGCATTATGCTGAACACTTAGCTTTGAGTGCATGGAGCCAGAAGGAGAAGCACAAGTAATGTATCCAGAGTGGGGACAGAGATGTGGGTTTGGGGCCAGCTCTCATCACACGTATGCTTCTGGTCAAGTGACTGTGGCATGTTCACAAGCCAAGGAACATGTAAGAGCAGATGGAACATGGCAAATTCCCCAGGTGCACCAATTCAAGATGCCAGATTAAGCACTTTCATCTGATCAAGGTCTGCCCAACTCGCTATGTCTTATGTATGCAATGTCACCTGCATGGTCACTCTGGAGGCTGTGTGAACTCTAAGGAGTGGAGGCAGGATGCACTCAGTGACTATTGTAAACGGTCATCAAGTTGCTCTAAATAGACCGGAGAACTATGTGCTGCAGTGAGAAGACACTAAAGAAGAGAGAGCTAATTACTTGAAGTGATAGTGACAATATGGTCTAGTTGGAGCTAGTGGAATGGGTGACATGGGATCTGGACATCCGAAGACTTTAATATGAATATTGGATTGGAACCACGGAAAATGCTTGAGTATCAAAACTTTACTCAAGCAACGGGGGGATTGTGAGAATGACAATGTACATGTAGTATTTTCTACTAAAGTGTACTGTACTTTATCATTGTCTATGACCTTTTTGCTGGCTTCTATCTCAAAAATCTTGTGTAAAAATGAGAAGTGATCACCTGGGTACCGAGTTGGGTACTGTTCTATTTTACACTGAACTGTATTTACAAAATAAAGTGCAATCATCAGCAGATATAGATGGAGGAAACCTGATATGTATAACACATTGCAGAAGAACAAAGGTGTAAGGAAACATTAGAGATAGATCCCATGTAGAGGTGGGTTGGGTTAACCTTGCCATCATCTAACATCTCCCCTTTTTAATGTTTGAATATCATATTTGGATATGTCATC
>JAAUXU010031328.1_pt1 | contig 24096 bp, 18 predicted proteins | sample 7278151 | NCBI WGS metagenome assembly JAAUXU01 (sample SAMN14350113, study PRJNA611818) | marine sediment metagenome | isolation source: surface marine sediment (1.8m) | place: French Polynesia: Moorea | collected 2018-08 | reverse complement strand
TACCGTCAGACATGCGCACAGCCCCCCCCCCCCCAAATGGTTAAGGACTATTTTTAAGTGAGTTATTAACATTTGACGTCGCACGTCGCAGGGCAAGTCATAGTTGCACATGCATGAAAAGCACGAGGTCTGTCCGGTCCAACTGTTCATAAGCAACAGATTCCAATTGTCAACAAGGGCCCCGGCCCCGTACTCATTTCCAGCACTCACTACTACCACGTGCGATCATCTCGTACATTCGTTCCTTTCGTTCTGACACACTATGACACCACTTTTGCGACCTGAGTGGTGGTTTGTCGGGCCGACCTGATCTCCAAGGTTTTTTACACCTAACTTCTGAAAATTCTTGATGGTGCATCTGCCCAAGATGATTTCATAATGTTGAACTTCTCAGCAATGACTCATAACAAGAGTCCTGATCATCGTTGTTGTCCCTATACTCATGGAACTTCACGTGTCTCAAGTAGGCCTGGGATATGGTGTCGGTGCAGTTGACTTCATCCTGGTCCAATCCACTGTTCCCATTTGGTTATCCCACAAGAACCCGCCAGGAAATCGCCCTCTTATGTCCCCTCCCCCACAGTGGGCCAGCATAATGACATTGGTGAAAATGGAATTGGGGTGGTTTTGTGCTTTTAATGCCTTCATGTATCCTAGAAAACTTGTGTGGAACATGAGCTACCTTTTTTATTTTGTAATTTGTGGTCTAAATCAGCTTTGAAATGAAGTATGTTCAAAAATTGAGAAAAATGGGATTTCTGTGGTTCAACTTGGAGGAGTTGTAAAGTCAACATTTTGGGGAGGAAAACTCTGAAAATCTCAGGGTGAACACTTCTATGGTAGGTGCTTCTTGAAAAGTGAGACGTATGAAGCTCCTTTGGTCCAGGATTTATAATGGGGTATAGAGGCTCACCTCAAGTGGAATAGACAGTATGACAGCTGAAGTTTATTTATGTTTTGGGTTGCAGTAAGGACCACTATGAAATGTTACAGGATATCAAAACTGTTTGTTGTATACATTAATGTATCTGCAACTTGACTAGGAAGTTGCTGGAGGAAAATAAAACCAAGTGCAACCCTCGAAGGTGATCTTGCCCTTGAAGCTGAAGCTGAAACTTACCATGCGCTCTGTGTCATCCAGATCTGCACTCGGATCAAGATCAATGCTGGAGTTGCACTATTCACGTAGCACGTGGTGAGGAGAGTCTGCTCGGGTTCACGTCCAACAAGCAACAAAAGCCCTTTCTTTTCCACTCCATGTATGCTCAGTACACACACACAACACACACACACACACAAGGTTATCCAGACAAACCAGACAGCAAGTGCATGCACATGCAACGAAGGTGTAATGTATCATGCTGTACTACGTGTATCGTGCTATGTGCTGGGCAACTGCCATAATGATGATGATGATCAACAATTGTAGTTCTGATGATCATAGTAGCAAAGATCATAGTAGCAATCGCCAGTGATGGAGTTGAGGAGATGAAACTGATGCAGCAAAGTCTGAGTACAGACTTGGGATGAAGTTACAGCTATAGGTATTATAGATGCTATAGATATAGTGCTTTATAGATATAGATATTGTAGATATGTGTAAAATAGTCCAGATGACCATTTTGCACATTTATTGTGCAAGGCAACTGATAACTTCACACTTTTGGAGGGGTTCAGAAGTGATGTCATCATGCCTACGACATAGCGGTCCCACTGTGGGGTGTGTGTGAAATTTGCTATCAACATGCGTGGTGGCTCCAGTAGTAGTAGGTCCCTCAGCAGTTGTGTGAGAGCCCCTCAGCAGTTCTGTGAGAGTCAATCAGCAGTTCTGTGAGAGTCAATCAGCAGTTCTGTGAGAGTCAATCAGCAGGAGAACATGAAGAAAGTTGCTTTAACTGCCATCTGGTTTATCAAATGTTTGTCAAAAATCATCAAATGACTTGGTGCAAGCAGTTTTCATTCAGTTTACAAGCAATCTTGAGGTTATGGTGTTCGTGAGTCTTGATCAGACTGTGAATGCGAGACACTGTCGCAATGGGTGATGCAAGCTCCTTCTTCTCCACAACACTGTCAGGTAGTGTGATCTTCTTGCCCTTGCAGAGAGTTCCCTTGACGTTTTTGAAGGCATGAACAACATCAGGCTGAGAGAACAGCTGTTTTTTGCTGTCCGCTAGATGGACAACTGCCATTTTCCATGCCTCTGTTCCTTCCAGATTGGTGTGGTCTTAGTATCCCTTGGGTATGGATAACTTGTACCCCAAATCATGACCATGACCATTTTTTCTCTTACAAAATATATGCACTAAAAGTAATGCACCTCAGATGAGGAGTGAGTCTTCCTTCACATGCCTCCTCTTAGGACCTAAGTTTCCAGCTGAATCAAACATACTTTTACTTCTATGTTTTTTAAGGTTTGCGTATCAAAAATGGGACACTTCCACACTGCCATTTTATGTTTTTCCTACAATACGTGTATGTCATCGCATTCATTCCCACCATGACTGAGTGACTCTAACCCAAAGTTATTCACAAAGAGAGTCACACCTCACAGCTCCATTTGGAAGCCCAGGAGTTGCTCATTTATGTACTTGCATATAAAATTAGCACTCAGTGTATTCAGAAGTACTCCTTTGACGACCAGAAAATTACTTGTTTGACTAATACCAGTAATAAACAGTTATCCTCACTTAACTCTGATCCTCTTGTGACCCTCAACCCCTTTTCTTCACTTGTTCCTGTGAAAAGCGTGTTCGAGGTTTGCTCGAGAATCAGTGAAAGTTGTTTGTGAGAATAATATTAATTGTTTTTTATCACACAAAAAATGGCTAAAGCCTTACAAAGGTAGTCAAGAGAAGAGTGTTTCAGGGGCTGAGGCTTCACAAGGTCCTAGTTTTGACTAAAGGTGAGGAACAGGTATTTCTCGTTACAGTGTAACACGCTTGTTTATCAAGTTAGGACTGAGATTTTTGATTCATACAGCCGTTTGATTCATATAGGTATTTCACGTGAAAAAACGGTGATAGCAATAAAGGATTTTTTTTCAGCTGATCATAGGCCACCAAAAGGCTCTTCTTTGCTGAGAGTGAGAAACTGTCACTTTGGCGCCAAGATCATGAGTTCCTTGAGAAACATCACAGAAGATGCACTCACAAATTTGAATTTCCACTCCCTCTTTTGGCCTGAGGAGAGAATATTGATTGAAATAGGCATTAGAGCTGGAAAGTTGATTCATACCGAAATTTTACTACGTCACAGGGTTGTTTGACTTAAGGATTCTAATGTTGATTCTTCTAGACAACTGATTCATGTAGTCCGAAGGCCTGTATCGACTGCATGGCCCTCTCCATGATGCTTGCAAGACGTACAAGGACAAATGGTCAACGTCGAGTTTGGTGCTGACCCCTGGTACGCGCAGACTTTGTCTTCGGTCACTTTGCCTGCAAGTTGAGCAGTGCGGTTTGGAGCGGACCAAGTGGTCGTCATCGTCCTCCTGACGCGAGTTCATCAGTCCTTTGCACATCTCGACGCGGTCTAAGTATCTGAAGAGATCCTTGTCCGTCAGCCTCGGTCTACATCTGTGACGATGAGGCTGACGCCCCCCTGCCCGTGCCTGATCTGACCCTTCGTGTCTTGCCAATTTTTTTTCACCAAGACTTTCTCCGTTATTGGATGCTCTCGTACGGAGTGGAGCTCGTGTATGTGCGTACAACAGTCGTACCAATAAATAAGCTTCGTCAGTCACGGGCCCTAATTTGCATATTTCCCTCCTAATTTGTCGAGCTGTCAACGTCAGCGTAAGTTATGAACACTTTTGAAATTCAGCCGTGGCCGCAGGAGGGCCGAGGTGGAGGCGACAACTCCGCATTTTGATTTGTAAGTTTTACTGTGCTCACTCAAAAAAAAAAGTCATTCACTTCTGACCTCGTTCGTCTTTGCGACACCAGCGCCTGTTTGGATGATTCTCGAACATGCACAAAATCGAGCCTAGTGACGTCAACGTGAGCGCCAAAGGAGTCAAAATTAGCTTAGGGCGCGCTCAAACGTAGCGGAAATGTCCGTGGCTCGCATAGCGAGACCAGATCTGCCAGTGTAAGGCACCCTTTGCTCATTGAACAGATCCGCATTTAGCGTTTGTTGACACGTCCCGGAGATAATAATGAGGGGGAGGCGACCGGACAAAGAGATGGACAAATATTGACAACAAAAACATAGAAATCTTCCTCGCAATTGGTCTGGTGTCACTTTGGGGACGTGTACGTGTCTGTCTGTTTGTCTGTCAACTTGTCGGTCACGTCGTCTCAAAGGTGGGCAAGAGGCGGAGCGCCTCCTTCGCGAGACGATGGACTGATTCGGACAAGACTTCGCACATCATGGAACAAAGCCACCTCCTGATCACAAAATAGATGTCAGAACCCCTTTCCCTTCTCGGCCATCAATTATGGGTTTATGTGGAAAAATGTTTGCAATAACAGTTATTCCTTGGCTAGACCGATTGAGATCATACTTTGCCTGTCTCAGCTGAACGCGCACTGCAAAGTATACTACTCCTTGGGCCCCGAGGACGCCTCCACCCCACCCCCCTCAAGGATTGCTGCATAGGTCAGACCTACCCATCCCACCCCGATTTAATTCATCAAATTAGTAGGCTCCTCCTTGAGTTGCCGTGGGTTCCTCCCCTTCCCCAAGAGGACCCCCGGAGCAAGAAACCGATCCTTTTTTTTTTAGCAGAGTAAACATTTTGTTGGGCCCATGGGAGGAGGGGGTGAACCATCCAAACCCACCCCGCTGCAGGCGGTTTGTCTTGTATCAAGCACTTGCATAAGCTCACAACTCATGCTCCTCTTCTCATTCCCAGCATCTCCCTTTGTTTCTGCTCTCATAAAGCAATAAAGATTCTCCAGAAAGGTTATATTAGTTTTACACGCTACAGTCATGCCATCGCCACCACCCTGTATATGACCCTACTCATCATCGCTGAGCTACAGTCATGCCACCACCCTGTGTGTACGACCAGACTCATCATTGCTTAATTTGTACTAATGGACCCTTGGAAGTCGACTTCACCGTTTTTCTTGACCGCATTTTCAGTTAAAAACATACACAAACACACGGCCCGGTGGTCGGAGGGGGTTCATCTACTTTTTAATTGGAGGTACTTTTTTATTTTTTAGAACCCCAAAGTACCTTTATTAGGCTGTAAAACACGAAAAGGGGATCAATCGTCATTTCCACTACTTCTCACCCCCCCCACGGGTTCCCCCCACCCCACCTGCTCAGGTATGGGCGCCAGCGTACTGTGGAAGGAGGAACAGAAGTGAGATTAAATTTGGCTGCTTTAAAATCCAATCAATTGAGCTCGCGCACCTCTTCTTATGGCCTTTGGCGCGGCCTCCTTTTAACAATTGCTGACCCACCGAGAGGCCACATTTTAGGACTAATTTGAATCAAGACGGCGACGTCCAACGGAGTGATTTAGGAACTTCCCCACAATTTCGTCATGAATAAGTGCATTTGTCTGCGATAATGTTGGTGCCGGGACTCGTGTGGACCCTCTCCTGGTCGCCCATGAATGCGATTACCAGGAGGAGATAGCGACGGTGGCGCCGGCGACGGGGACGACGACGACGACGACGACGACGGCGGCGGCGGCGGCGGCGGCGGCGGCAAAGAAAGAGCTGGGTTTTTTCTTTCTTTCTTTTGCTTCGTGTGTCCAGGGCGGAAAAAAGGCACCACGCGAGGGACATCACGAGCACGCTGAACATTTGCTTCATGAAGTCCACCTTGGAGGACAAGAAGTCGGTAGTGATGGGCGATCGGGACCATGACCATGCTTTTTCCTCTGGACAACATTGACTTCACTCATTCCGTGGACATCGCAGAGAAGCTTCGTCATCAGTTCCAAGTAATCTTGAGGACAAGCTCCGCGGAAAACCTGGGGGGGGGGGGAGATTTCCCTGCTGATGGCCTCCAACTCCTACGCCACCGAAGCCTCGAAGTCCTCCCAGCAGTAGCTTCGCAAAAGCTCTCACTGCAAGGTCTGACTGACCACATGGAAGAAGCGTTGACGTTTAGATCACGTGAGACGCAAAACACATGACAAGTCTTCTTGACCACCTGCCTTTAGCGTGATCGTCTTCAGTATCCGTGATTGTTCCCCCCCTCCCCCCCCCTTCGTCCAAGATTGAGAAATTTCTGAGCTTTAAAAGTCTTGTTATTCCAGCCAAAGAGTGAAGAGAGCGGCTGTAAACAGATGAGCTAATCGCATTTTTCCGATCAGGAACGTCGGTAAATGTTTGGCCTCATAATGGCTCAATCTGTTTCTCTTCTCCCTCGTCTGCTTTTCCGGGGAGGCGTAAATATTTAGGCTCATTAGCGATCTCTGTTTCAGGGGCCACCGGAGCGAGATGAGCCTCATATTCAGCTGGAGAAAACGATCGCACTTTGGCAGAAAAAAAGAAAGCCGATATCACAGCTGAAACTACTTAATTTGACTCCGAATTATTTCAGCAGTGCTGAATTTTCATGGTGATCCGCACTGGACGCGATCGTTGCACGTTATGGCCGTGACAGCCCGAAGTCGAGGCAATTGAAACGAGTAGTTTTGCAGCCACGTCCGAATCAAGGGCAACAACTCCATGTCTGGCCTCCTCCCCTCGTCCACGACCACGAGTGTCGGGGAAGGCCAAGACGTGGACGGGGTCCAATTGGCACGGCTTTCGCGCCTCTCACCAGGTGAAGATCAGTTTGGCGTCAGCTTTTTTTTCCTCTTCGGCCGATCCTGTGCTTGTCTAAACTGCACTGGGCTCATCTGCTGCTCTAATTCTCGTCGGCCGCTTAAGAAGCAGTTTATTGCACTCGGGTAAACATGAGGAGTGGAAGAAGAGAATTTTCAAGGTAATTCGAAGGAAGAAACTGTTCTACATAATAAATACGTCTCATTATTGCGACAACTGACGAATCTATTAAGCCTCATCATTCTCGACTTTGTCAGACATAATTCAAATTTATTCAAGCGAGGAAGAGACAACCAACCAACAATAAAAAAAATTCTTAACAAATCACTGTTGAACCTAATCCACCTGGATTTCCGCGCAGTTGTTGTTCTTGTCGTCCTCGTCCTCCGAGGACGAGGACGAAGACGTCCTCAGGCCGCCGCCCTCGCCCACTGTCCCGGTGCTTTCAGCGCCGCTCAGTGGATGCGTCTGGACGAACCCGAAGCGCAACGATTGAGGCAACAAAAAGTTGTCGTTTTCTCTTTGAGAGTCGACACTTGTCGGAGTGCTGGCGGCAGTCGCGGCAGTGGCGGCAGTCGCGGCGGTAGCGGCGGTAGCGGAGGCCGAGGTGGAGGCGGAGGCGGCCGCCGCCGCCGCCGCCGCCGCTGCCGTCGCCGCCGCCGCCCTCTCCTTCTCGCGCCGCTCCTTGGACTCCTGATTGCGCCACTTCATCCGTCGGTTTTGGAACCAAACCTTCACCTGAGCGTGAAAGAAAAGAAACAGTTATTTCGGGCAAGAAGTCGCGTCTCAGGAGGGTCAGCAAATCTAAATTCTTGCACTCCTCTACAGTACATCTTTTGCCCTTTGTTGATGTTTCTGCAGGCAACGTTGTTTAAAAATTTTCAATCGAATTATCTGTTTTCCTTATCTGGAGGAGAAAGAAAAGTTTGAAGTCAAAGTGAAATGCCTTCTGCTTCTTTGTGACCTCGCTCCCCTCGTCACTCCCCTCGTCACTCCCCTCGTCACTCCCCTCGTCACTCCCTACGTCCCGCCCACTTGTACCCTCCCACTTTGTTACCTTACCCGCAGAACAACTTTTTCCACATTTCGAATAAAAATTGCTGATTTTCATGTCTACTTTCTTTCCCCTTAACAGAACAGACGTTAACTTTGTAGAGCTCCAAGGCCAAGGAATGAGGTTTATTTTTCATTCGCGACCAACTTGCAACACTCATATTGCAAAGCTTAGATAAGAACTTCACCCTTGACTGTCTGGACTGAGGTGAGGCAAATGACTGGTCAAAGGGGGCTCAATGCGTAGGAAATGCTTCCCCGTGCCCCCTCCTGTGCGCACATATGACTACTTTTTTTTTCTTTTGGAGGAATGAAGCTCTTAAGATAGAGCAATCGAGATTCGTTTGAAACTGGAGTGGAGGAAAAGCCGCTGATTGACCGACAAGAGCGAAAACGGCAACAACTTCGTTGCCTTCATACGTGAGAAATATCTGATCCACGCGTGTGTTTGACTTGACAGCAAAATTCGTCTTAGGTAAAATGAGAAATTGACGTATCGAGAAGTGAGAGAGCATTAGCAGCGCTTCCTAGCGCATCAAAGATAATATAGCTTTGTGTTTTTTTTTCTGTCACCAGTACTGTGAGTTAAAAAAGTTCGTATAGTCATGCAAGCCTGATTGGCTTTGTGTACGCTCAGTACTTGTGCACGTGTGTGTTGTGGCGAACACGATGCAGCATGTACAACAAAGCAAAAACATCATCCTTCCGGCAGACTTTGGGTAGGGGGTCTGCCGCACGTTTTTAAACACACGAAGACGTGTGCATTTGCTGCTTCGGAGGCCTTGGTGTGCAAAATCTATCGCCACTGTTCTAGGCCTGGTCTTCAAGGGATTGCTAATGCTTTTGTCGGATTCAAGTCTTCTTACCTGAGCATCTGTGAGCCCGAGACTTGCTGCCAGCTGCCTCCGGTCTGGCTTGGTTATGTACTTCTGGATCTGGAATCGCTTCTCTAGGCCTTTTCGCTGGAGATTGGAAAAAACCGCGCGAGTCCAGGACTTCTTGCGTTTTCCGGCCGCGGCTGCGGCGGCCGCGGCCGCGGCCGCCGCAGCCACGCCAAAACCAGCCAGGTAGGAATGATGCGATGGAGGATACGAGGGAGGAGGCACAAATCGTGGAGAGTGAAGAGCTGCAAATTGGTCGAGTTGCTCAATAAGTGCTTCCCTCAGACTGATTAATACGGGTAGTACTGATGACTGAGCAACTTTTTCCTCACCTGACGACGTGGGATGAGAATAAATTGGCGGAAAAATCACTGGCAGGTGGTGTGAGGAGCTGAGAGGCTCCGGAAAAGGCCTCAAGGCCAGGGGGGCAGCAATGGCAGTCGGTCTCGAATCGATCACACTTTCTGCAAGAAAATTTTCACAGTTTTTGGGCGAGATGCCTTCGTCTTCCTTCCACTTGCCTTCTTCCTCCTCCTCCTCTTCATTCTTTAGGAGCCTCTCGACCCCAAAGGACAACTTGGAGGACTTGATCGTGAGGTTGAGTCCGGAGTTGTTGGACATGACCTTGTCTCGCCGAGCCCAGGAATTGCACTGTTGTCCCATCGGCCAATGGCGCGCCGAGCGCCGGCGGCGAGGGGAGGAGCCAACAACGCAGGGACGCGCGCCGGCCAAAGGGGTTTTTTGCTCGACCAGACAGGGCAGGAAGTGGCAAAACTGGTGATTCAGCGCGGAGGCTCAAGAAAATAACTCGGTGAAACTTCTATGATTGGATCGCGATCATCGCCAGAGACGCAAACAACAGCGAGGGCAAGAAAACGCAGGGTGAGTGAGTTATTCTTGATGCAAACTGCAAGTTGTCGCTTTGCCAGGCGCGTTGTTGGTGCAGAAACTAAAACTCCGCCTCGAAGTATCTTCGGGCACAAAGAAGGAGAGTCGAGCTTGTACACACATACATGTACGTATATTTGCTGAGAGTGTGAAATAAGAGCTTTGCCGATGTTTGAGTCTCGTAGTCCTTTAATCATCGGCTTGCAATTAACGGTTTAACGAATGTAAAAGAATCAATTGTTGTTTTGTTGACACACAAAAAAACTTCCAGCACGTGCGATAAATTGGACTACATCACGCCAGGATCGAGTGTCTTTTGGCGCCGGAACAAAAGAAGAGTCAAGTCTTGTGCAATGAACAAAGTCAAGTCCATTTCAGACGTTGTGTTTTGCTTGCAGGGATTTTTCCACCTTCAAAAAATGAGTCTCCCTCCCCCCCTTGCCTCCATCGCTAAAGAGGCCCGTTATTGGGCCTAAAATGAGCCTTTTGAATGAGCTCATTTATGAACCTGTGCAAAATGCAGATTGAGCTATCAGCTTTTGCGTTTTCATCTGCATTTATTTACCAACGCTCTCCATGGCGCACAAAGACATGAGTTATTCTACAAAGTTTGTCAAAAGATAACAAACATTTAGCACAATACAAATGTGCATGCAATAAAGAGACAGATTCAAGCTCAGCGAAGTCATGCAAGACTCACTCGTCACTAAGTCATCACATAATCGCAGGGGAATTAACAGGGGAAAATTCTTATTTGGTAGATTTTTTGTGGCTCTCTGAGGAATAATCCAACTACAACTGTACAACTGTCTGCAATCGTGTGTCTTTACCAAGTTTCTCTTATCACAAGTAACTTTGGTGGTTTTATTCCCCCTCTCATTAGGAATTGTAAAACAAATTTGCTTTGACAAATCAAGCCCCGAAAAGCCAGCTTTTTTTCAGCATATAAAGCGTTGCTTATCACTTTATCGATTTGCCTGGAATCTCTAGAGACTCTCGGGCTGACTTTATCGTCTACATTATTGCAAGAAATGGGATAAATTATGGGGATTTTCTGGGATTCCCATAAAGATCCCCATTGACCGCCGCCCTTTTGTGAATTTTCATGTGTGTAGGAGAGAACTTCCAACTGAGTTCGGGCTTCTCACTCCACCGGACAAATTGTGCATATCTGAAAGACACTGCGGAATCCTATTGACTGAGTCCTGGGGCCGCGATCACACTTGCAAAATTTCGTTCCACGAGCCAACCTTGGCGCTCCCACACTCGTCCGTGCAAGCCAACTTTGAGGGAGTATTGGAGATATCTGAACAAAGGGCAACAATTTTGGCGGTGAGCACAGCTTTGGGTGCATTTTCACGGGGTCAAGTTTCGGTCTACGGCCGGCCCAAGTCTGCACAGGCACGTCGGAAGCGGAGAGAATCGCCTGGGCAAGCGCGCCCTAAGCAAAATGTTTCACGATTTCTAATGTGAGATACATTTGTGCACTATGTCTCTCCCTGGGGGGGCAACAGCAGCAGCGGTAGATGTAGATTTTATCGTTATTTATGGACTGCCTGCAGTGACAAAAGTGTTGGCGCCTCCTACCGAATATAATAGCCCGATTTAGGGCGCCTCCGAGCACCCACATTTTCTTGTGGATGCGCTTAAACGGGGGGAAGATTGTGCCAATCTTTTTCTTCACAAGAGACTCATTTCATCGCTGAGGACAGAGCTGAGAAAAAGGAGTTGCCCACTGACAAGAGGTGACCCTGACTGGACAGAACCTCCAAGCTAACCCCACCTGGACCTACCCACAGGCACAGATGGAGTCACCCTGTTCACTTGCACGTGCATGCAGATTCACCAAATCAGGCATCATTTTCACTAATGACCTGTGATCAAAAATGTCCTAAGTCATGAGGAAAACTATTGAAGTTGGCAAGTCTTGCATGTTGCGATTTTCTCCTTGTGGTTTTTCAAGGCAGATAAAGCCCAATATGCATAGCAAATGTTTAGCCAATGATATGAGGAGCTTCACTTAGTTCCACGTTGCCACACGTCCTTAGAAGCCCCCTAAATATTTATGCAGCAATTTTCGGAATGTCAAAACTGTATAGGGAAGAAAAGGGAGCACACATAAACTGCTTTTAAGGAACTCAGGTGGGTGGGCTGATCGGCTGAACCACAAAAAAGGCCGTCCAAGAAGGAGACTTGCGAATTAGGGGCCACTCCTTGGATGAATTCTTTGCAAGACACACGATCGACTTTACGGAGGCTCTACAGAATCGCTAATCATTGCTGACTTCACAATGATCACTCCATAAATTTAATTCTTTTTGCATTCCATTCTCTGCTGGTGGCTCGACTACTGTTAGCACCTTTTAGGAGGAACTCCCCTGCGACGTCAGGTGAACTCAGGGTACCCGAGTCGCGTGGGGAACCATAGATATGGATGGGGGGGGGAGGCTTTTCTTGGTAGAGACATATACACACTCACGCTATGTGTGCCTGCTGTCAATTGGGGCGAGAATTTTTAGCAAGGATGATCGCGTCTTAAGAAGAAAGGGGGGGTCGATTTCACAATCTGAGGCCCCTGCCTAAATTCGTCTGTCTGCTCGTTCTCTATTCAACATTCACGAGCCAAATATCTATAGAGTATAAATAGGCAGAGCAATGAGAAGATAGCGATAACAGCATTCACTTCCAAGAGAACCCGTGCGTTGGATTCGTTGGCGGCGGCTGCTGCCAGTATAGCAATGAAAAGAAGTGAACAAAATCGCGAATATCGCCCAAAAGTAGGTCTTTTATCGATCTTTCTGTCTTGCAGAGGTCAGTGTGAAGTAAGCAACAGATCGATGACAGCGATCATTTCCCACTTGCAGTAACCAACGAGTGTTTACCTTTCTTTACTGCGTGAGCCAGAAAAAATGTCATCTGCCCCACTTGAACGATCGCACCGTTCTCTAAGCAATAAGAAGAGTTGGTTAGATTCTGTTGAATGATAAGATCATTGCTTTTCCACCAACGTGCAACTTCTTTTTGGCATCGACCGATGCTTGTTTTTGTCTTTCCTCAAATATCGGGTGAGTGATTCAGTCGACGATTTATCCTCGCCGAGAAATGTTGACGATCGTGCTGTTGCTGCTGTTGCCCTGGAAGGCCCTGAGCCTCTCCTGCATGCACTGCATGGGTGAACGCGCCGGCGCTGCTTGCCCCCTGACCAAGAACACAGTGGCGTGGAATCCGGCACAAGTGAGTGTGTGGAATTGCGACTGGAAAGTCTGACGCTATCCAAGCTACTGCAGTAATTTCAAAGTATTATAAAGGTGCATAAAGGTCCCTAAAGGTGTGGGGACACAAAGGTGCTCAGGACGTTCTTTGGTCACCCCCTGATGAGCTGAAGAAGCACAAAATCCTTTGGTTGCATGGCCCAATTTTGAAATGGCCATGACTCGATAGCTAAATATGACAGCGGAGCGTTGAAAGGGACAAGACCTGAACGAGCAATAGAACACAGTGCTGAAAGCATAGTGCATGCTATTGCACAATTTGTTATTTTGGCACATTCGGTTGGCAGACGTACAGGCCCATAATGCCTTGAGATTTGTGCATTTTGCGGCTTTAACTGCTGAACACCACACTTCAGACTTCTAGTAAGCCAGTAACTAGGAAAGTTCTGATAATAACATTTATAGTATGTCCAGCATCCTATTGTACAAAAATTTGTGAGCGTAACAACGCTGCATGTATCGTATGCAGCAAAAAGGGAGACGCAGCAGGGTGAAAAACACCACACAGACAGCTTTAATAGTGGACAATGAGATTCTGATAAACTTATGAAGGGATTTGTGCCACATTAGGGGTCTGCTCCAGTTGGGTTAAATGTTTTGGTTTTTCCTGCAATGACTTTTCCTTGCAACGTGACCCAGAGGCCTGATATTGTCCCAGGGCGGGAACCTCGAGACGGGTCAAATCACCTCGGTCAAAAGTCAAAGATCACTGCGTTCAGAGCAATGAGTCGAAACGACCTGTGCAATAAAGCATTGATTCACTTTCGAGACCCTACTTTTTTGCTGCACGTGTACATGTACAGTAGCAACACAGACAGCTAGAAAAATCTCGACAAAGATTGAGCCATCTTTGTCTCAATCGCGTTCAAACAGTGGAAGCGTCAAAGTTCCCGTCTCTGAGAAGAGAGATGCATTGACGAAGTCTGATAAACTAAGACATCCCAGCTGCCACGTCTAGATCAGGGGCAAAGTCTCCTCAAGTCACCTCTGTCAGCTCCGTGATCGACTGACCGAATTGTCCGGAGTCAACTGTAGTAATTTGTGAGAGTCCTCGAGAGCGATCAAAGTTACCCCATCTGGTCCTGTTCGCAGATCGCCGACGCCCGCTGTATGATTGTGGTGGCTGATGGGATCGTGTTTCGGCAAAGCTTGACTTCAGTCACTGAATGCCAGGATCTGGACCTGGTCAGGGTTTGGAAGAAAAAATTGCGGTTTGACACATGTCTCTTATACAATGTTCTACTTCAGGAGGAGCGGCTCAAGTCCGACCACGGCTTTCGCACCGTCTCCATCACGTGCTGCAGCAAAGAGAACCTCTGCAACAAGGATTTCCAGTCATCCCTGTCATCCGAGAGTGTCCAAGCAATCGAAAACGTAGAAAACATTGGGAATGAGCTTGTTGCGAATGCCGGCAGTCTTGCTAGAGGGGGAGAGTCTCCCCAGAGTCAGATCGACAAGCTCTTGGAGGAGAACTCGGTCTCGAGGCCCTCGGGGAGTTTCCTGTGGACTTTTCTGACTATCATCACGATGAATGTCATGCTGAAGCTGCTTAAATAATGGCACATTTAACCCGCGACAACAAATCTGCACGTGCAGATAAGGGTAAAAAAACTTAACACCTGCGACTATGACCAAACTAAACTTGAATACACTAGAAGTATATCGATATAAATACACAACAGTGTGCGAGATATAAGACCGCGCCTCCTTGAGTTGATATAGAAAAAGGCAACCCTTGAGTGTGCACAAATGTCAACAAAAAATGAAACAGTCAACAAAGACATGTTGTCAACCGAAAAATTGCTGCAGTCATTGACGCCCACTTTGGCCAACATTTTGGGCCAAAAAGCCAACTGAATGTCGAAATTGTGACTGTGCATGAATGCGTTGGGAGGGCAAAAATTTATGTTTACCAGATCTTTTTGGTAAATTGAGTTTTTTGTTCATTGGGGACTTGTCAAACTAATTTCAAAAGGAGTGTAATTTTTGTGCGGTAAAATTACTGGGAGATGCGGGAAAGTTACCTGCATGCGCGATTAGTTACTGACTGAAAAGTAAGTTTTCTCTTTGCATGGTAAACTTGTCATGCAGTCATTAAAGTTACCATACAAAGATCAGTTTTACTACACATCCAAGTAAATTCACCACACAGTCAAATTTACAAGAGTCAAGCGAAAACTTACCTTGCAGCCATTAAATTTACCATGCAGAGAGTTTTACCACATCCAGTTAATTTCACCTGACGGAAAGTTATTTTATTTTCAAAATGCTGTAAAATGCATTTAATTGCGAGACAACACAAAGGCAGCAGTAATGTGTCTTTGGGAAGATATCTTTCAAAAACAATTTTAAAGACTATCTTGCCATCCCCAAAATGCAAAAAAAAATTGAGTAAATGCTCTTCAGAACAAAACATTTCTAATCAGTTTGTGTTTAGTGAAGTCAACCTGGTTGAACCTGACTCAGACACCTGACAATAAAATCTGATGAGCACTACAAGGGTAACAAATGAGAGCACTTTGAGGACAATCAAGGTTGACATGTGTGGTGGCTCCAGGGTAAGAATCCTCTGACCAGGAGATTTCTAGTCAAAGATATCCTCGTCGAGGTACAAAAAGATAGTCGAAAGCAACAACCTCAGCCACTTCCTAGATTTATAAAAGCACATGTGGACTTTTACCTCTCATACTGTAAGTGTAGCATTGACGTATGTGCAAATTGCTATTTATGATCACGTGGCCGTAGAGGACACATATACACTAGACGTAGTTCTCCTCTGACAAATCTGTATGAGTGCTAGTGCAGATGCAGTCTGAGGTGCAATCAGCTTGAGATCCCTTGCTTCAGGTGTGCCAGTGCCAGTAAAGACTTTGCAGCTGCTGTGACGTGGAATGCACACTTTTCTCCTCTGTATGCATCGGCCAGGGTGAGCGCTGAGTGCAGGCGCTTGGCACAATGGACCGGACAGGCCAGTGTCAACCGAAGGATCACAGGCTCAAAGCTCAGCACCTCAAAAGGAATCGCAGCACCGACCTGCAAAGATATGACATTTCATGTGACAGAGATAGCTTGGAGCAAACATACTTTCTCACCAAACCAACTGGTCAGTGACCAAAGTCAATACTAAAATGACGCACATAAAGCAGTAGTTATACTCTGATCACCAAACAAACTAGTCGAGGTCACCCAGGTCCATACTTCAGTGTCCAAAGTTCAGTACATTCAAACTTCGATTCAGTCAGCCGCGATATGGTGAATGTCCTCGATGAAGAAAAAGGTTGCACTGCTCACCCAAGGCTCACTTAGTAATAACCCCATTACAGTGAAGATCTCGGGAGAGTAAGGCAGAAGCTGCTAACAGAAAACTTTACTATGCCAAAAAAGTTTGACTGTGACACTTCAGTCACCAAGGCCCAAACCAGCCCAAGTTCGCCTCAGGTGCCAGCCTAAGTCGCCAAGTAATTCTGGTGATTCGCCTAAATTCGACGCTGGCGATGAAAGTGATGACTGAAATGATGCCCCTCCAGATTGGAGATGAACTGGGTGGTGAAGGAAAGATCTTTAGTTGACAGAAATATTTCCTTGGTGATTGAAGTGTTACGTGACTCAACGATTACTTTTGTAATGGGACTATTTGCACTAGTTATGGAACACGCTTGTCACTATCATGTGGGGACCAAAGAATTTGATCGTTTCATCTGAGCGACCCTCATATCCGGTCAGCGATATAAGGGTGTTCCATTGTATTGCACTTGGAGACGTATTCAACGGTGCCCGCAACGGTGATAGCGTATTTACTGCAGAGTGTGAACAATCCAGACATTTCGCCATATGACTATAGTTTATAGCTCACTCATTCCTCACCTCCCCAAAGATGTCCTTGAGCGCCACAGTGATGCAGTGCCGCAGGAGGGGGATGCTCAAGACGCGGGACTTCCGGGCCTGCTCGAACTCCCTTAAAAAAAGGATCCTTCACAATCAGCATAAGCCTTCATCAGTACCTTCACTTACAGGTCCACCAAGAAGAAGAAGTAGTTGTCCTCCGCCTCCATCAGCTTCACTGTCCACACGCACGCCTTGCCGCCGCCGTCGTCGTCAGCTGTTTGTTGTTGCCCGCAGTGGCGAAAGCCACCGTCAGATGTCGCTATTGCTCGACCGTGGAAACCAGCTCCCCGAGGGGTGGCGCCATCTGGACGAGGAGAAGTGTGTCCTCCCCCGAGCAGCCTCCTCGAGGCACGAGCGCCACTTGGTGGTGCTCAGTGCCCATGTTGTGGTTGGTGGCCTGGAGGGCACAGGCCATCAACTCCGTGTGCACCTCGGTTGCAGCTCGCAGCCCTGATTTCTTAATGTTGATTGCCAGAAGGAAAAAAAGGAAAGCAGACAACTTTTTCTTTTTCATGAGAAGAATGAAGTGACGGCTGCTGGTGCTGCTTCACCCCCCTCCTCTAAACCAACTCCTCCTCTTCCATTAATCTGGTAGACCATAAATCAATTCTCGTCTCTTTCAAAACAAGATAACTGCCACGGCCTCATACTTTTCTTTCTGTTTTGGCATGCCTTTCCTCTCCCTCCCCCATCAAACATTTTTCTAATACAGCTCACTTGGAAAAAAAAGGGGAAGAAGAAGAAGAAGAAGCTTTCACCACAAGTTGATGAGACTGCTTTTTTTACACACGCCTTCATTGAGGGATGCTTGTAGTAAATCTCCAGTACCTTGAGATGATATTGATGGAGGAGGGGATGATTTTGCAATAATGACAGCTCCACCAGACACAATGTATCGCAGGAGATATAAACTCGAGCAGAGGATGGAACAATTCGTCGTGCCAACTTTGCTCCAGCCTCGGTCCACCGAGTGAGGGAGCAAAGGAATCCTGCACAGACAGCATGAAAATAGAGACATGAAAATCTTGACTTTCCGTTTCCTCCACTCTTTTTTTAAATAATTTCCCCCCTTTTTTTTCTCCAAATGAAAAACCTGCAATGCTTCTAATTTATGCCTTCTCTCTTTTGATTGCCCCCGTATTCTTTATCTAATCCCCATTCAAGCAAGGATTTCACCCCTCCTCCTCTTCGTCCCCCCCGCCCAAAAAAGCGTCTTATGAAGCAGCTTTTGTTTGATCCTCCATGTGTTTGCTTTAATTATGCAAATCGAGTCCGTTTCATTATCGCCCCCAACCGTGGGGGTAAAAAGAGGGGGGAAAGGAAATTCCCCCACCCCGCGCGCGTTTTCCCCCTGGCTGCGTTTGAAATGGGATCCTTTGTCTCATTTGGACTAATCCTTTTCTACGGGTTTTCCTGATTTTTAACTTCTGCTCAAGCGTGCGCTTAAGGCCCGTCCACCCGGGGCCAAAAAGAACTTCTTTCTCTTCCATTTCTGCGTCCACGAGCGGCAAATGCGCTCTGGCCGGCCGCGCCCGAAGAGGTCGACCCGGACTTGGCGAGGTGCAAACCGGACCTTTACCAGGGGATTGTGGAGGAGAGGAGAAGACGGTTCAAGGCGGAGGAAATAAGCACACTCAAATGGGATCTCTCTCAGGGGCTCAGAGGAAAATAACACTTTCTGTCCACATGAAGGTCCTTACTTATCCACATCGACAGTGCAAGCGCGCCTTTAACAGCTTCTTTTCCCTCACGACGGATAGAAGGAACTTTCCTCCCCCCCCCTTTACCCCCACCCCACCCGCCCACCGGGTGCATCTGACGTCGACTAATCTGATAATGAACGTTCTGAGAAATAAGAGAAGAAAAAAAGCACGGATGGAAAAGGGAAAAAAGAAACTTATTTCTAATTGTTATTCCCTCAGTTGCTTTCGTGATTAAGAAATTGTGCGCGCACGAATTTCGCATAAAACAAAGTCCATTTCCAGCCCCAGGGTTGGGGGTTGAGTTGGGTTGGGTTGGGGTAAGCAAATAGGACTCCTCCCCCCCCCCCCCCTCCCGGATTATTTGCGGTACCGTTCATTGAACACGCGCGTGCGCGGACGTGACTTTTATGCGAAATGAACTACGACGAGACAGAAAGAAAGATGTATAGAAAAATATATTTATACATGGCAATTTTCGAGTATTTTTTTTTTAAAAGGGAAGTCTTGCCCAACAGTTGGTGCCGAGCAGAAGACACATCTTGTACGCTGAAGACTCCTCCTTGACTACGTCGGACACACGTTGAAACAGTCTCTGAGGCCACTTGACAAAGTTGCTCCTCTGCTGAGGACGACTCTGTGCTTGGTTGTCCTCCTCTGTTGTTGAGTCACCCTGTGCCAGAGACAAAAGACGGGTCCGCTGGTCAGCACAGATCGATTTGCTCGACGATGCTAATTTCCTTTGTCTAAATTTACGACTTTCTCCCCCCGTTTCCTCCCTCGAACAACGAGGGAGACACAAAAAAATCAGGAAAAGCGCGATTTATTAGCTTTTCTTCTCTCTCTTTCCCCTCCTCCCGTTGAAACTTTCCGTCTAAGGAGTCTTAAGTGTCTCACTTGTTTTTCTTTTAAGGGAAAGGTCGTCCTTTGGCCTTTTTCTGGCCGCGATGATGACATTAATCCGATATTTTCTGATGGAAAACAACACAAGCAAACAGAAGCTCTCGATAGGACCTTGATCCACGCAAAAATGCTGTGACACAGTGGACTCCCCGTATAAAAAAAAAGTGGCGGGTGCTTTGCCAACTGAGGCTGTTGGGAGAAAAGTTCATACGTCGAATCAGTCAGTCACATTAGCATGTCGAGAAGTGAATGCTACGAAACCCCTGCCCCAAAAGAAGAAACTTCAGCGGCCACCGTTGGAGGAGGAATTCCTGTCCAGGTACAACATGATTATCACAGTGAAAAAAATCCTGTCGACCAACTTTTTTATCTGTAATCATGCAAACTTATTGTACAAACATCTGCTAAAGTTTGCAAATTGTAGGCCTCACCAAACGTGATCAAGCAAACCGCAGAGGCAGAGACAGCCAAATTCAGTGCTGGAGCAGCCAGGGTTGCCACTGAAGAGGCGTTTGCTTATTATCGGCTTGGAGAAGGGGACAGGAGAGGAAAAAAAGCGTCGGGTTTCCGGCGTTGACATGAAACTACCGGGACGAATTGGTCTCGTCACCGGGTGCTGCAAAAGAAACACGAACTGAGCTGAAGAAAAAAAAGAAGTACCTTTTTACTCATTGAGATCAGACTTAACACAGTTGTGGCAAATGATGGATGAGTTCATGAGTGAAGCTCACTTGAAGGATTAGTTTTGCTTCACCTCGTGCTCCGCTGCTCAGTTTGCGAATATCACCTCTTTTCTTGACTTGTTTACCTTCTGAAAAAAAAGAAGGTAAATAACAGCACGCAGAGGCCTTCTCGGCCTTTTCCGTTAAGGCGAATTTATCGAAGAAATATAAGGGAAATAAGGTTCATTCGTCTCCAGGCGATCGTCATGGCATCACCCAAGGAAGGAACCTTTGTAAGTCTGTGCATATTTTTTGTAGCCCAACTTTTTTTGCTGGGAAATGAGAACGTTTCTATGCAGAGCAGAAGCTCCTAATGATCACTAATGCCAAGCCTGTTATTGGTGGTGTTGGGTGCCTTTTTATGTTGGATATCAAGTAGGGGGAGACTAAATTGCTCTTTTTTCCTCCTCTCCAGAATTTATTTTCCCCTCTCTTTTTTACTACCGGAGGAAAAACTCTCTAGTAGTTAGTAGGCAATATATTACTACGAACTTACTCTCTAACTCTTTCACATGTGGTATGTGTCAGAAAGAACGCCATATCGGGCGGTATCAGCCTCGATGCCAATGTTTCTCACTCACACGGTGCAATAAAGGTATGAGAAGGCGCTTGCGGCAAACTTTTTTAACAAGAAATTTACCCACCCAAGGAGCAGCAAAGCAGTGTCTCTTTGCCCTTCATTTCCCTTATTTGGGCTCTCCCTTCTTCAACTCTGCCTCTATGTGGAGTTTTCGGCCAAAGACAGAAGAGGAAATGGATTTTTTTCCAGGGGAATCCCCAAGGTTTGACAGGGGGAGCAGACAGAAGCCCAATCTGTTTATCACATGTCAAAAAGCTTTTTCTGCCCATCCTCGTCCTCCTCCTCCACTGGACGGATCACCCATACCTTGGTACTCACGCCCAGTCATGCTTGAGCGAGTTTTCCTCCTCGCACACGTGTCTGGTCGAGCTTTCCAATCTTAAGACTTTTCTCGTGACAGCAAACAAATCTGGCCCGAATTCCCCCTTTTTCTTCGGGTGGGGGGAGTGACCAATACGTCTTCGTTTTCCCAAATCTCCTCTCGCATCGCTTCTCTTGCCCTGTCCAATTGCTCTCGTGCAGTCCAAGACTCGGTCAGACAAAAAAGAAAGCACAGTGGACATCATCGAGTGGCCCTGGAGCAGTTGTGCCTCGTCACAAGCGTCAGACAGCTCTTGGTGTGGCCCCAAACGTCTCCTGCTCGTGGGCTTTGCTTGGCACATTTTTGTTCCCCGTTCAAACCAGCCTTAAGCGGTCACACGCGGTCACTCGCGGATGCAGAGAGAGAGATCGAGTGTGAAGAAAAATGATGCGATGCATATCAAGGAAATTGGTTTGATTTCCTACTGTAAAAAAAGAGGGAACGAGAAAGGAGCTAAAATGGTGTAAAAAAAACCTGCTATGTTCCGCTCTACTAAGAGTTGTCCAGGCCTCGCTCCCAAATGTCGCACATTAATAGCGAACCACGCGATTCTCCTATTTGTCACGACAGAGTAGGACTTGTATTAAGTAAAACAAGTGTGAGACAGAGAAAAGAGTCTTTGGAATCGTAAAGACAACTTTGCATTCACACTTAATCACCATGTCTTTTTACACAGGAGCAGGGGGAAGCTTTCGAGGTGATTCTCCGCCAGCTCCAGGATAAACTTCAGTCCAATCTCATGCAGCAGGGTCAGATCCTGAGGGGAGAACAGCATGGAGGAAGCAGGGAGCTGGAGGCTGAGCAGAAGAATCTCATGATCAAGATCCAGTGGATCCAACAACAGCTGGCGTTGGTGAGGAAAAGTTCGCTCTAGTTCGCCGTCAACTCGATCTGTTCTTGACAACCCTGTCAGAGTTGAGAATCAATGTTTTGCCTGAGGGATTCTTTCGTGGTCTCTTGGCTCACCCCTTTCTTATGCACCGTCTGGCCCGCGAACAGGGACATCCGGGCACAGTTTGTAACCGACACTCACTACTTTAATCGATGCCTGCAGCAAAACACTGCGTATAAAGGGGAACAAAAACAACTCACACAGAAAGAAGAGGCTTTACACTTACTTGGAGGCATTTTTTCAACATGATGTGTCAATTTTAAGCACTTTAAAAATCTCTTTCAACGTCACTTTTTACTTCATGTCAGAAACACAAATACTTTCAAACAACAATGCTCTAAAACATAGTCCGATAACAAGGACAACTTTCTTTCCATCGATGTAAACTTCACGTCGTAAGAGGCCTAAAAAAAGGGAGTTGGACAGCATTTTCCACAAGAACTTGGAACTTGACCCACCATAGCCAGCATACGACCACCAGAAGGTAGCGTGTGTACTTCCAGCCTATTGTTCTTGCATGCAGTGCTTGCTGCGCTGATAGACCGATTGTTAGGCCAATTCCGACCCCCTCCCCAAAATTTTCGGTCTGCACAACTGGCCTCAAGTCAGCAGCTACTTGCACCCCAGTACTTCAAGTGCCACCGTGTTCAACACCTGCCCCAAGTCCATGCACTGAGCTCTTCGCAGTGATCACAGAGAGATTGACAAATTGCCGTGCCACCTGCCATGGGTGAAGGTAACATATGCTTTAAAACAAGAGAATGACACTTAGGTTAGTCTGTTGTCTGTCATAGTGAGACATGCATCAGGTCGGCATCTTCATCACTCCACCACCAAGACCCGAGGCTTGGAGATGTCGACAATGAGGGCAATGTCTGCCTTGCAGAGGCTCACCTCACAATGTCCCCAAGTTGACGTGGTTGTGCCACATCACCCAGCCTGTGTTGGACACCTTCCAACAGGCTGTTGTCACTGTGCCAAAAAGAAATGGGGGAGGAAAAGACTGAGAACAAGAATAAGGAGTACAGAACGTATAGTAAATTTGGTGACGTAGACGATTTTCCAAACTCTTCATGGTCAGCACTCGCAGTTTCGACGCAAGGGATGACACACGTGGGGCCTACAGCGTGTCTACTTTGAATAGCAGCGGTTTAGAAAGTCCGCCATAGCTCTTTGAATACCAAACAGATGAGCATGAAATTTTGCACATATATTCCTACAATAATTGCCTAAAGCCCTATTCAACCTAACTGCCAACAGCCTTTATCACCGCCTCAAGTCTTGAAATCTATTGCATGCATTCACCATATGACTGCAGTTCCTTTCCTGGACTGCCAGATCAGTGGCAGCTTTCAGAGACTCTGTGGTGGGATACCTGGTCATATTTGAGTCCCCCTTCAGTATTCCCTGCACGTAATAGTCTAAGGGATTCAGATCTTATGAGTTTGGAGGCCAAAACTCCTTTGACCAAGATGTCTGTAATTGGTCGGAAGGCCAACTCTGAACAATGTACGATATGTCCACGCGAGCTCCATCCTGCTGAAAGACATAATCCCTCTCCCAAGCAATATCCTCAATCCAGGCCTTCACCTTGGTCTTTAGGATGTCCAAGTACACCTTCTTGTTGATTGTCGCAGTGAAGTAGTGGGAGGGGATGTTAAGATGTTGCCATCAGAGGAAACAACAAGGAGGATGTGCACAAAGTCAGGAAACTTGCTTCTACCAATGACTGGAACATCTGCGTGATCTCTGACAAGCCATCAATCATTCCCCATGTGGACCTGCTCTTCCGTGAAAATCTCTTCATCAGAAAAGAAGCAGACCCTCTTGGCAGCACAATGCTCCAGGGCGTTTACCAGAAAATACACTCCACTCAACCCACCTGGCCCTCATGGAGTCCATCAGGTGCTGCCATATCTTCTACAGGTAACTCCTGTAGCGGAGAAGGCATGGACTGCCTTCTCAACTGTGAGCTTCCAGACCTTCATGTGTTCTGCCAAGCTGTGGATCGAGGTGCTCATATAGTCTGGGACAGTGCGATGGAACTCCTCTAGGAAAGACTCTCTCCTCATGGAAAGATTCTCTCCTCATGGAAAGACTCTCTCCTCATGGAAAGACTCTCTCCTCTTGGAAAGACTCTCTCCTCTTGGGTAGACTCTCTCCTCTTGGAAAGACTCTCTCCTCTTGGGAAGACTCTCTCCTCTTGGAAAGACTCTCTCCTCTTG
>JAAUXU010147360.1_pt1 | contig 24097 bp, 23 predicted proteins | sample 7278151 | NCBI WGS metagenome assembly JAAUXU01 (sample SAMN14350113, study PRJNA611818) | marine sediment metagenome | isolation source: surface marine sediment (1.8m) | place: French Polynesia: Moorea | collected 2018-08 | reverse complement strand
GACAGAAACTGCCCACAATCTGTTACAGAACTAGAACATCTTTACTTCTTTTTATGCACAAACTCAACCTGTGCAAAGAGGGTTTGACGACTTCTCCTTGTTTTGCACCCTCGAACAAAAGATGCAGCAAAGTCTCAGCCACAACATCACACAAATGTACTCCAGACCACTTCTTCTCTGTCATTGCTGATGAATAAATGTGTCTTTTGCCAATTTCCAGCCTTTTCCGTCTTTTTGACTATGTTTTCCTATTAACATGGTCATTAGAAACACACGCTGATTAGAAACAAAACTCGCGGTCCGAAAGTGTCTCTATTAAGCGTGTTCCACTGTATTGTGAAAATTTGAGTAGTATGTGCCAAAGCAACATAGTACAGGCATTGGGTTTCATAAGAGGTTCTTAGCTTTCCGTAAAAGGGAAAACTAAAGTGATGGCTTCTCAAATCTGACCACATTAGGACAAAAAACTGCTTGCTCCACGAGGAATGGCAGAGTTTGCAAAAGGCCCCAAATTCCCTCACAGAAAAGCTCGTTCTCAAAGTCAGAGTGACGAGATCTTGACGAAGCCTCTGGACGCTATTTATTGCCAATCAGGAGCAATGAGTTCCAGTTGGAGAAGATTAAAGGTGTCGCGACTTTTAGCAGAAGAATAACTCAAAAGGTTATTTGCCGGTAGTTCTCTCTGTTTTGCCCTTGTCTTCTTGGCTCCATGGGGAGAAAAATGTGAGATGCTTAAGCAAAAGTGCATGAAAAGTCTTATTAGATAAGAAAGCCATTTCTGTAGGTCAATCCGGTCAAAAGTTCTGAATCATTGTATTTACTGACTCTCCATTCACTCTGTCGTGCTGGATCAGGCTCACTCACCCAAGTGATCCTCGTGACCTTTTTACAGAGTTCGGACAACCGATACTTAAGATGGCGGCCTGCACCTTCTGCCCGCTCCTGGTTCAGAGTGGCCGCCGCGGCAGCCACGGCGTCGTCTTACAGCGACCGCCGCAGCCGCGCCAAGACGCGCAAGTCCTTTCCGCCGCGGCGGCGGAGCTCAAGCTGCGAGCGCTCGATGCCGCTGCCGCTGCTTGACCTCCATCGGCCGAGGATGAGGCGACAGCAGCCGCTGGTGAGGTCGCTCTCGGCGGACGAGACTCTCTTCTTTAGGTGGAAAAGGAAGTCGCAGGCCTAACAGGGCCGCTTGACCAAGCTCAAGTGAGAAAAAGCTTCTCCTCAGATGTCGTCAGTCTCATTTAAAAAAAAAAAACCCACACATTGGTGAAACTCGAGAACTCATTGGTGAAACGAGCTGATTCGCGAATCACTCGTGCATATTGCGATTTTTCACGTGGTTCGCGTCTATGCACAAGTCTGCGCACTGCCCAACTGCAGGCAGAAGTCAATTCTCCCTGCCTTTCAGTTGAAGTGGATCTCATGATCAAACAATAAAAGCGGTTGCTGTCCCAAGGCCTCATGCCACGTAGAGTTCAAGAACTGGGAATACTGGGCCTATAGGCCTTGCATGCGTAGAAGCTGACCTCGAGCCCGATGAGGACGACGAATGGCGACGCTGGTGTCTCCAAAAGTGGAAAAGATCACTCACAGATGGCAGTGCTAAATCTGTCCCAGCAGTGAGAGTCCGTCTCGAACACGCATATGTAATAGGTCATCTGATTTTTGGCACGTTCAGGTCTCGTGAAGCTCTGTTTAGTTACCAAAAGAGGACAAGTTTAATGAGGGATTTGGGGTTGTTTTTTTTTTTAAAAAAAAAAGAAATAAATTGCTGACCGCTGGCTGTTTTTGCAGCTTTGTCTTCTACCACTGAGTGGTCATGGAAGACGTTGCAAGTCCAGCTCCAGACGACATTTTACACAGATCAGCACAAAATGGCCTTAAAGGGGTGGCAACTTTGGGGAATGAGTCCAGACCGGACTTCCTTCCAACGTGACAGACACTTCGGCCCCACCAAGAATGGGTAGCAGCAGAAGAAAGCTCAATGCTCTCCTCCAACCAGATGGCGTCAACAAGTGGTCCAGCCACACTGACAACCTCAAGGCACTCAAAATGTTCCTCAAAGTCTGTTTTGTGTACCTGTCCTGGTCTCAACCCACGTGCTAATCCTGACTCGTGTCATATGGCTCAAGAAATCGTCTCGTATTCACGTTGTAAAGCTGTTCTCACCATTTTGTACCGCACGGGTGTGAGTAATTTCTACAAGCACTGTATTTGTGCAGCCATAAACAATAAAGAGGACATGACCGTTCTCATAAAAAGGACCACTACTTTATTATTGGTAGGATATCGACATAAATATCTGCAATGCACAGTAATTTATTGATACCGCAAGGCGCCATTCGCATGATAAACAGTACCAAGAAATGAAATGTTGGGTAAGAAGAAAAGAAACGCAACAAGGAGCTTCGACAGTGGTCAGAGAAGTAAACTGGGAGAGAGTAAAAATAACTTCAATGAAGATCACGGATTCGGACCCTGCGGTTGTTCACCGATTAAAAAGACAGAGGAGAAGAAGACTCTTTAGCAACAAAAAAGGCCCCTCGAGAACACATCTGGAAAGGTAACCTAACAACTCAGAATCGCACTTGAAGCTGAGCGCTTTGCTGGATCAGCACTTTGATGGCTGGCATGAAAGCCGCGATTTCGGCGAAACTTGGTCCAGACACCATGGACGTGTAGAAGGAGAGAGCGTTGCCAAAGTCGGAGGAGCGGAGGAAGGTGGTCAGCTGGTGCAGGGAGGTCACGGTGTTGGTCGTCAACTGCAACAAAGAGGGGGAAGTCGTTATGACTCGAACTGCAGCAACCGTCGGTCAGCAATGAAACAGGCCTAAACACTAAGTACAGTGGAGCTTTTTCTGCCTTCTCCTGCACAATTTGACTTGCCGCATAGAACTTTCAGTTAGCCTCTTGGCAAAACTCTCCAGAAATCGTGAAGTAACTTTTAAGGATCAATTGTCTGATCGTCCAAAAGATTGGCATAAAGGACACTTACAAGTGCACTGAGGTCCTGAATGGCCTATGAAGGAGTTGACTGCAAACTTGGTCGAACCTCAGTCCAAGGTTATCAAAGCGTTGGGTCTTCGCAAATTTGATTCATTTTGTACAGGCGCGAAAGCTGAGATGAGCCTTTTCATAGCACAACATCGAGACAATACCAAAGCCGTCGTCGAGTCCAATTCGCTCTCACTTGTATCACAATGACAAAAGTTAAAAATAAGCTTTGTACAGATGTTCTCTGAAAGTGTAAACAAAACGCTTCTACGTGGTTATTCCATTAAATGGTTGCGTGGAGTGTGTGCAGAACTGCGGTTTCTTTCTATTTTTAAAGGGATACATGTAGTGATATTTGTTAGCCAGACATTCTGCGCAGAACATACAAGAAAAAGCCAGGGTCCCTGTTCAAAGAGCGCACTCCTACTTTAAAAGTACATAACAAATGATCCTCGGTTAGTGAGCGCTGGCTCTACGAACACACTCGCTGTGATACCATTTTTCACTCGTGTTTCTTGATGAAATGTACAGAGTGTCCATAGAGTCTAGTCCAAACTTTAAACAAATATGTATGGGAAACTGTGTCACCTAGAGACGTAAGAAAAGTGTAGCATCTGTCTTTGCCGTTTCTTTTCTCGCCAAATCGTATGTGGATACAGAATTCCATGAAGAAAATTCCATACAGAAAACCATGGAAGAGCGAGAACACATTGACAAATAGGTAGGATGAGGACAGACAGTACTTGGCACTCACACAAGTCACAATCAGGAAATGCTATGACCGAAAACATTCAAGTCTCAACATTTTCTAGATTGTACCGGCCCACATAATGTGCCCACGTCAGCACTTGGTTAACCGAGGATGACCTGCATTGACGCATGTCTTAGTAATCTACAACTACATCCCGACACCCACCGATTCAACTTCTATTTGTCTGCAGCCGTTATGTAGACGCCCAGTTGCGAAGCGACCTGCAAGAGCACCTTGACCCCAGGCAAGAACTCCGCCAGGAGTGCGAACGACCCGGTTGACACCAGCTGATTCACCGTCGCCAGGCAGTGCGGGTAGGCATGAGACAGTGCGCTGGAGGCAATCGAGTGAAGGCCGTCGAGCGTGGCAGGCGGCAGCTGAAAGAAAATGGAGAAGGTCTCCACCACCCAGGAGAGACAGGAAAAAAAGAGGACCAGAAAGTATCCCCGTCCACCATAACAGAACACCAAAGCCCCCGACAATGAGAAACTGCTTGTACTCACACTCTGATCTCTAAGCTTGTCGTAGAGGATCTCCAGTTTCCTGCCGACGTCCTCCAGTTTTCGCCGGGTTTGCTGAAAAGCAAGCAACACTCTTGAATTTATTGATTGTCATTGATGCACCACGTGTCCGAGTGCAACTACTGCCTGATCCCCACCCTCTTACTACCGCCAGCTGACACAGTGGAACCCACAAACAGGAGCAATGCTTGTGCTCTATACTGCCGAGGAGAGGACTAAAATGGTTAGGCGCTGAGACAGAGTAGGGGTCAAACACTTGCCAAAGTCACAGCATCGTTGGAACACCCTGTAGACAGACTCCTTCATCTAAAGTCTGGTCAGACCATCCCTTGCTGAGCTCTGACTTGTCACTCAAGCATTGCCGCTGTCCCTCGCACGATGCAATCAATGCTCAATGTTAAAGACGACACCCTAAAAAAGTGTACCTGACTTATGAGCAGGTGGCACAATTCGGGGGGGGGGCTCTTAAAAGTGGGGAACATTTGCTAAACGAAGCAGCAAAATGGTTCACAAAGCTTTCGCTCTCAAAGTTAAGGAATACATGGAAGGGGTGCTTCAGACACACCTTTACGTTCCGGTGGACGTGATTGAGAAGTGGGGGAAGAAATGGGAGAATTACACTGAACTTGGGGATTATTCTGAAAAGTATTTGTCATTTTCCTTCTTAATGAATACATAATGTGAATCCTCCCACAGAGGGAAACCAACTGTAGGACATTCATCCCGGAATGCATACATATTGCAATAAAGTAGCAGTTTTATCCTCTTAGGAGTATGCAGGCTGTGTGCTACTTAGCTTTCTATGGAAACTCACATATGACAGCTGCGTCCAACGTTGACAAAACGTGGACTGTTGCATCGAGATCAACATCGTCAGCAAGTAGGGGCTTCATACTCACACACTCTAGCAAATTTGTATTTTAGAGTCATTGTTATGAATACTCTTTAAAAGTGCTCGATGAAACCCCTCAAACTGCACGCTTTACGTCCAGTAATTGCGCTTTAATTCATAAAAGTGAAATGTAGAGATTCAAAACTGGTGTGAAACTTCTTGAGCCAAAGTTTAGTGCTCCAAAGTGATTAGGGAAGGTGCTGCATTTTGGACCTATCGACCTCTCATTGGAGAGCTGCATTTTGAGCCTGCAAGTTGAATTGTAGAAAGACCTTGTGCAGAGCAACTGACACCTCACCCTTCAACCTTCCCAATACCACTGAGGGAGCGGTGACAGTGACGTTCACTAGTTTTTGAGTTCTGTTCGTTCGACCTTTTTTCCTCAACTTTGAGTCACGTGACAAAATTCCCTGTCCGTCGATACCATTCTTGCTGCAAATGATGCCCGACTGGCGACGTCACAAGTCAGTTGCGGTAGGAACATCAGTTGTACGGACACTGCACGCAGTTCACTCTTATGATGATGACTCTACGACTTACCGGGTGATTTGCAGCAGCCACACACCTGGACCTGAGCCCATCAAAGACCTCCTGTAGCACCTTGTGCTCCTGGGGAATGGGGCCCTTCTCCACTGGATGTTGCTCAGGCGCCGACTTGCGGAAGTTGGCTGGTGGGACGAGCCCAGAGCCAGCGTCTTCGGCACCAGCTCCCTCTGAAGAGTTGGGGAAACCAGCAGGAGCCGGTGGACCTACAGGGAGGAAATAACGACAATGAACAGTGCAGGTAAAGCATTGTACAAAGAGCGTGTCTGGTCCAATTGAAGCACGAGCGAAGGAACAAGCTTGTGCCATTCCAGCACATTTGCGCAGGAAATCCCACTCCCCCCACGCCAACGCAAAATCACAGATCATGAGAAAACATCTCAGTGCAGTATTGAAGTATTACGTGAGAGCCCAAACATACGCTGTGCTATAGAGCGCGAATGTGTGTGTGTCCTTGCGTGGACAGCTAGACGTTAGTACTGAATGCAGAACTTCTTTTGCCCGACGTTCTGAGGTCACGAGATACGCGTAACGACTCATTTACGCAGACTATACTTCACACTGTGTAGCAAGTGTACGTGGTGCATCACGCCTTTCCACAGTCCCTCTACTTGGTCCTTATGCCAATCATCGCTGACGAGTTCGAGCCAATGTTTGACAGATAAGAGGCAATATCACTGCGCATAGCAGAATCTCAAAATAACGATATCGTCTGGCCAGCAACAATCGTACTCTCTCCATCCGAAAGCGGCAAGTTCTTCGTGTCCGAGAACAAATGACTCATAGATCTTGCTCCAAAGTACGTTATAGAAAGTGAATTTTACTGATCAACATTCATGGTCCTTTTTGGTAATTCGAGTGCCTGTGAACTACCGTGTCAAGTGCATGTGACCGTTTCTGCAAAGTCCCCCCTTGGCAGTTTCAGCAGTTGGGGCGTAGCTTGTACGGATTTCCTCCAGCATCCATCCTTGAGCATTCAGACTTTCACAGCAGAAACTGCAACACTGTTCCATGCTCCGCATCTGAAAGGTGACTTTTTTACCACTTAGGGTGGACATCTCAAAGCCTACCTAGTCAGCTTTTCGAGCTTTCCGACAAAAATGTCAAACTTCATGATAGTCGTTTCGTTACCCACGATCACATCTCGTGAACAAAAGCACTCGGAAGAACAAGCAAATGCCTCTCTCCAATAGAGAATATGCATTCTCTATTTTTGCTTTCAAGCAATAATCGACCTGCATAATGAGTCCTGAGCTCTCGGACAGAACGAGTATTATTTAGTGATGCGGGCCGGTCATTTCGACAATAAAGCTTTGCTCAGCAGCAAGGATATTCATTCTAATGGGTAGCGTTATTTTACGATTCCACTGCATTCCGCACAAAGCATGACTACGTAGCAATGGGTTCTCAGCAAAATATGGCACAAAATCACCTGTTGGCACAAAATTTGCGGGCGGAGGTTGATGATAGGGTGCACCGAAGGCTTGCTCTCCTCCGCCCATAACCGGAGGAGGTAGAAGTGGTTGCGCCTGGTCATATCCAACTGGTCCGACCCCATACCTTAGATGAAATACCGATTTGAGTTATGCAATAAAAATCAAGTTACACATTAACTATGATGTGAGACGGCAAGAAGTCCACATACGCACAACTCGTACCCATGGGCATCGTATCCGCCAGGCTGTCCCCAAGTTGGAGGCTGAGAGATTGGCGGGGGCATCAGACCTCCTCCTGGGGCGGGGACTCCGCCTCCTCCCATCAGGGGCTGGGTGATGGGTTCGGGTAGTGGCTGCGACGAGACTGTTTTGGTCTGGGTGCTCAGACGAGACCGAGAGATCGTAGACGTGGTCAGGGGAGGAGGGTCGTTCCAACCTGTTGGCAAATGAAAAGTAGATAGATCAAAAAGTGGTCGTCTGCTGGAGCCTGCGACGTGCCGCTTATACCTGGTCCATCTGAAGTTACTGCTGCCGGTGGCAAAGAAGGTTGCGCCGGTGGCAACGACGCCTGAGGCACCGAAGGCGGCATGATCTTGGACTGGTACGACGCAGTATCTGGGCTAAGGCTGCAACACGAACGCATCGTGATCGTCACGTCACGTCCAGGTCGAGGTAGCAACAACCCAAAATTTTACCTAGATCTCCGAAAATCATTGAAAGTTTGAGCTGCAGGATTGTAGATTCCTGGTTGAAAGAATGTCTGTGATGCAGCCGGTGGTGTCGCTGGTTGAAGGCTTCCCCCGCTGTAGTGATGTCCAGAGGAACGTCGCTGTGCTGAGAGAGAGAGAGAGAAAAAAGTAATAAATTTACAGCACTGACATATAAAAACTCTATAAACATTGATAAGGCACCGCAAAACAAAACCATGGTGACAAGAAAAACACTAGCTGAGGTCGGTGCAAAGGCAAAAGAAAGCGAATCTGATGACCAAATAACACCCCGCACTTCTTTCACCTGGAGACGTTGTTGCAGAGGTCGCCGAGTCGTTGGAGCACTCGGACGTTGTCCTAGCATGACTCTGACGTCTCAGCGCTAAGGAAACGCCACGATGGCAGTTCACTCCAACATTATGATTCACACAACACACGTACATAACTCGTGTAAGGAGACGGCAAAAATATGCATATAGGTGAGACTGATTATGCAAATTATTCAATTGTGCGCAAGATAATACATTAGGGGGCGGGTTAGGGGTGAGAAATTGGCTTCTAATGCCATGTCTGGTAAGCAGTTTTCACAGAAGTTTAACGGGGTCGGGGCTTTTGATCACTGGTAGTGTGGGTTTTTTTTTTTTACCACGACTTTGACTGCACTGAGCCACAGAAGTGGTTCACCCCTTCACGCAGCGCTAAGAATCTTCTGTAAAAACGAATTGATATCCACTCTTGCTCAAGGACCACTTACTGGATGGTCATTCATTACAATGACTACTTGCAATTGCCCGATATTCATTAATGACCTCTCACGTATACCTCGTAAGATATTCAGCTTCAACGAACCATGAAGGTCTATGTTTCTCCTGGAAAAAAAGACTGAAATAGACTAAAAATTTGTGGGTACTACAGAGACCCTGCAGTCAGAAAGTGTCAACTTCAAATTACTTTACATGCAATTTTCCCTCATTCTACCAGCAGCAAAAATAAAATCAGGCAGCTCGAACTTCATATATAACTGAAATTTAGCAACTAGAACTATTCTTTTTATGAATTTATCTATTGAAAATATTTGCCCCCACAGCTGAGGCACTTCCTCAGCCTCAATTGTTTTCCTGGCCTTGCTGTTACCGCTGAAGCAGTAAAATTAGTGATAATAGATATATGCGCACAGCTGGGTAATAATCACTTTGCGCCTGATTTGGATTCTGCCCAAGGGTCGTCAACGCCAGCGGCAGAATCCAAAGAGGGTGTTAAGGCTTTGCCCAGCTGTCTGTTTGTAGTTTCCTAGTTTTTATTTACTGTCATTACAGATCAGTCCATTACAGATTTGCCTGCTGCAGCGGGCTGTAAAGTAGCCACAGCGGGCCGCAAAGTAGCAGCTGCAGCTGTATCAAGAAGTAAAAGGTCGCTTGACCGATCAAAACTCGAAAATAAAAACTGGTCGTCAACAAGAAAGGGGCGTTAATGTTCTGTACCTTCTACAATTCTTGTTCATCTTTTACAAGGTCTCCTTTTAAAGCTAAAGCTGCCAGCGATCTCAGGAAGTCCACAAGTATTTGAAATCAAGCGGCCAAATTTGAGAAACCGCGTGTTTAACGTGGCGACTGTGGATGCAGTTTCTTCGCATTTTCAACCAGTCTCTACGCACATCAGAGAGGTTTCACATAGAGAGCAGTTACCATAGTAATATCAATAGTACTTGCTTGTTTGGGCATTATTCGTGGGGTGTACGACGGTAACACTTTCCCTCGCCGGAAGCGGCGTTGATGACAGTACTTCAGCAATATCAGCTTGTGAAAAAACATTTGTTACAATTGGAGAACAGTTAGTATCGGGTCACGTTTCTGTTTGGTTCTGGGTCAGCTTCAAAAGGACTCAGGGATTCAAGGAGGGAAGGAGTTAAAGTTTTTTGGACACAGTACATAAGGATGTTTGCGCAACATTACAAATTTGATGTGAACCTGCTTAGCTACTTTCTCGATGCTGAAATGAAGCACTGTAGTTGAGAGAAACTAAAAATAAAGTGTTTACAGCTTTGTCCCACGGCTGCCAAAATCTGAGCACCTTGTTATGATCTGAACTTATGTAGAAAAATCTTTTTTCCATGGAGGGGGCCCTTTAAAAAAACTTTCAAAAAACCACACACCTCACACACACACATTTACACGACGTTGGGTGACAAATTTCCTGGTGTGTTCTGGTTGGACTTTTGCATGACCTTTGAGATGTTTACACCATTAGCATCAGGGAACGCTCCTCTGTCATTTGAAAGCGACTGTCATGCTAAAGTGTCATGCTGAGACAGTGTTGTGCTAGGTTGGTTAGAAGGTTGGTTGATGTCTTGGTGACACAGTATGCGTGAACACCCAAACCTCACATAGAGTACACGAAGTTCTAACGCTATATATTATGTATATACATAGATAATCCAAGTTAACGTATTTTTCGGACAATAAGGCGCACCTAAAATTATCTGTTCTAAAAAATGGACAGTGTGCCTTTTAATCCGGAGCGTCTATGCATCAATTCTGGTCGATTTTACTTCTCACTGAAAATAGACTCGTATTGATATTGCGCCTTATAATCCGGTATGCATTTTGGTCATGGGTCATACGCATAATATGGAAACATATTTTTCCCGTCTCTAGCCACCTATGGAACGCTACCTTTCCGCTAATATGCGTGCTTTTCATTGTCATCTCCATTCTCTTACCTGCGACCCGGCTAGCTGGTGCAGTTGGCGCACTATGAGAGATGGACCTCTTTCTGCCAATGGCACCTGACAATCGCTCCCTAAGTTCTGCCAATTCGCCCACTCCTGCCGAGTCGCCCTGTAGGTATGTGAGAGCAGCGTCCAAGGCGCCCTGGGAGGCAAGCAACCCAGCATATTGTGCCAACTTCTGCGCCAGAGGCCCGCCGTCATCATCCAATACTTTGGACGAGCCTGCGGAGGCACTGCGAAGGCTCATCACGACCTCCACGAGATCTTGCAAGGCCTGACAACAAGTACAAAATGTATCAATCACTCTACTCTGCTCAGTTGAGACAGCAGAACCAGGGGGCTCAAAAGTCGTACCTTAGGTCCTGCATCCACGTTTCTGGATCGCATCCAAGCTGTCACCAGACCTTTGACGTCGCCTGCGCATATATAGCAGAGCATAGAAGCCTGGAAAAAAAGACGAATTTAACGCTGGAACATGTGCCCAATCTCGATATAATAACACGACTTACAAGTCCTTTTCCTCCTAACCGGTCTCCAAGGGCAGAGCAAAGTTCTGGAAACTCCTCCTGCGAGGCGTACGTCGTGGCTGCTGCCAAGGCCACCCTCCAGTCCTTGGCACTGGTGCGTGACAAGAAGCGGCGCCAGTCACCAGATACAATGGCACGTATCAGACTGGTATCAGCCGAAGCTGGAGCGTTGAAACTGAAATACCGCTTCATCGTTGCCTCCAGCAACTCCGGCCCTCCTCTCCATGCTAGAATGAGGCCTTCAGCCGTGCGTTCGGCCTCCATGCACAGCTCCACAGACAGTTCTATGTTGCCCGAGAGGAGTGACTGAGTGAGAAGTCCCGAGGGAGAATCATCAGTGCAAAGAGTCAACGGAGCCAGACACTGAAAGAATAGAGTGGGTACAGCACGAGTTGGTATATTCAAAAATATATGTGCTGTACGCACACCAGCATTGTCTGTTCTTACCTCTTCCTCTTCGTTCCTCGTTGTCTTTGCTCCCTTGGCCGCAATGGCCTCAAATGCATTTTCCTTGTCCACTGTGGTGTCCAACTCACTTAGGTTGGAGGCTAAGTGATCCACCGAATCGTCCTCTGCTTCTGGAACCTTCACGCCGCAAGCAGATTCAACCTGCAATATCGCAGTGGATTCGCCTGTCGCAAGATGAGCGCATGAAATAGACTTGTTCTACCTTGGACGCTACTTGGTCGACGTTATATCCAAGCAGATTGAGAAACTCCACTCGAGAGTTCTCGCTAAAATTTGCCCGCATGAATCGCCAAATCTCTTTATCCTCATCGCTAGAAGCAGAGGAGATCTTGCTCTCACAAAACTCGGCCACGTTCTACGGGAAAAATGGGCTGTAAAAAAACCCGCCCTCTCGTGATCCATTTTGGTGCACATTAAACCTGATTCTCGATAGACGTCTCCAGGCGCAAAGATCTCTCGACCAACTCTTGCTCTGTGACCACGCTGCTCAACTGCACGGTTGACACGTTCTCCTGTTGCTGCTGTTGATTGGCCGGAGGCTTCGGGGTGCGGAAGGTGACCAGTCTAAAGGATAACAACACATCTCACCGGAGCCACCGGTTGCATCCAACAACCATACTTGATAACAGCTTGCTGTTCATTCACTTACTTTCCTCCAAATCCAAAGGTGGCACCGCAAGGCCGCTTGAGCCACTTCGGAGCTTTTTTCAGCTGCACTGATGGTGTCGGTTGCACGGCGATCGGCTTCATTGCCTCCATGCCAGGGAACGAATCAGATATATCACTAGAAGGCTCAGCCTAAAGACAAGAACAATAAAAGTGGCTTCAGCAACACAGTAAATCTCCATAAGTGACCACAAACGCTACCTGCTGCTGCCCGCCCATGATGGAATAGACAGAGACCCTTCCGTCGAAGGCTGCGCTTGCAATGACTGCGGGATTTCTTGGACACCAAGATACGTCAAAGCTCCATTGATTGGACGAGGCAAGTTCGCAGAGCAAGTCGCCGTTGTTAGGGTTCCAACACACTATGCGATTGTCTTTCCCGCAAGAAAGTAGGAGGTCGGAGTCCTGTAGGACAAATTACCGATGAGAAACATGTGAAATGTGTACCTACTGTACGTAGTGCAGACAAGACATTGGTCGAAAGCACTCATACCTGTTGGCACCAAGCTACTGACAATATGCCGCGTTGATGGCTCTCGAGAGTCCGAATAGGAGAAGAAGCTAAGCGGAGGTCCCAGATCTGAGTTGAAACAGACATCATTGAAGGGTCCTACTTATTTCCACACATGTAATTATTCTTCACCTGAATTACTGGAGTATGATCGTCCTCGGAGGCCAAGCAGAGCTGTGTGGCAACCTCGGGATGCCAGGCAACTACCTTAGTGCGCATGCGGCTAGTGGAGTCGCTTACTTTGATGATTGGATCATTCTTACGTAGGTCCCACACAACGCAGCGGGTAGCAAACGTAGTCGCTAGGATGTCTTGTACCTGCATGTCAAAAGAGCTGTATCAACCTATGAATAACTAGCCTGCTAATGCCTTAGTAAATTAAAAAGGTGATGTTGCTACGATGGTGTTAGGACCCACCTGCATGTTCCATGCGACGCATCTGACATCATCCGCTGGCTGACTCTTAGCCCCGGGGGTCATGGGAGCAGCCGAGGGCTTGTTCAAATCCCAGATGTACACCTCAGACTCCGAAGCCCCGGACGCCAATAGGTTGGGCTAAGAAGCCGAGAGAGAAAAAAGTGAACTCGACAAAACTATACTTATATAAGACTGGAACTCACCTGGAAGGGATTGAAGTCAAGTGCCTGGACCGGTCCGGTGTGCTTATTTTTGGACGCGATGATGGCATCATGAGATTGACCGGAGATCAACTTGTCGGCGTCATAGAGGGTGATGACGCCCTGATCGAGGCCGCCCACGAGAAGCCCAGAGGCCCTGTTGGAAGAAGTGTATCTGAGGCAGCTGTCACTACATTTGCACTCCCAGATCCTCACCTCGACCCTTCCTTCATTCCCGCCCCTCCCCACACCAGCTTGTGGTAGCGGTGATCGACGGGCACGGAGCACCTCTTGGGCATCTGGTGCCCGCTCTCGGAGAGGTTCAACTCATGGATCTGCAACGATCTCAAATTAGTAAAGTGGGATTTGAGCTTGCATGGTCGTCTCGCCTCTAGCGCTGAGTTGGTTGAGAAGGTAGCGTCCAGTTGCTGGGCGGCCGTCCCCGTGGCCAAGTAGATGGGATTCTGTCCGCCGGGCGACCAGGCCAGGTTCGCTGTCACCTCCACCTCCTTCACCTTCATGACGGGGACGTCGTCTAAGGGCAGAAGAAAATATAACGCTCTTGTCACATTGAATTTCCTGGACCTTCTCGCATTTTGACGGTTTATTCACTTGCCGACGTTTTTCTTGCACTCTTATTTTTGCCCCGACGTCTCCTTAAATTGTAGTTTCCCCAATTTTTCTTTACCTGCTCGTTTGCTCGCCGATAAAATAAATGCCTCTAATCGAGGTGTGTGCGGGCCGGCTCGAAGCTCAGCGAGCCCGCACTTTTCTCGGTCGCGAATTCGGTCCGATTCCGGACGGAACTGGCAGAAAAGAACTTGGATCTGTCTCTTGCTTGAGACACTCGAACCCCTCTCCACGTGAACCGCCGACACCAAGTGAGTCCGGTCAAGTTGGAGCCAGCCGAGCTACATATGGCCAGCCCGCCCAAAGGTCCGGCCCGTCGCACCTTGACCCGGTGACTCCGCTCTTGCTCGCCTCCACTTGTTTTCTTCCACGTTGGCTTCGCTTTGCTGACTGCTTGACTCACCCGTGTCCCTCTCGCTCTCGCTCGCTTACGCCCTCACGCACGCTCCATCCTGTGACCAGTGCGGTTGTGACCGAATCCCCACGACGCTGGTCACACGTGAGTGACGCGGCACCAACTGTCATCAATCGTGGGCTATCTCTTAGTACTGCGGGACCAGGACGGACGACACAGTGTTCTCTGGAGGGCTAAGCCAAGTGGAGTTGAGCTAAGTCAGGCTAGGCTTAGCGAGGCAACTATGAAGTTAAGGTTAAGCATGAGATTGCTGATCGCGGTTGAAGACTTCGTTCCCGGAGATCGCGTCGGAACAGCATCGACAGGAGCCAAATTATTGTGGGCTAGCAAATTACACTCAACTGGGTACCGCTCCAGGTTTTACTTTCTCCTACTGGCGTCCCACTAAGTATGTCCTTCTTGATACTGAGAATGTTAAAAAAAACTAAAAAAAATTGGCTTTTTCTACTTTGAAAAATCATCTCATTACCATAATTACCACACATAGTATTACAGTGACATTCTGTACTAATAAGCTTCTCTGGCCTAAGTGGCCTGGACGCTTTTATGGTCTTCCACATTATCTTTTCTCACAAAGGACCTTTGCATCTGGTGGGCAGATGACCTCACCACAAATCATTTGAATCCCCAGTCCTATCTTCATCCCCATTGGACAAGAGCAACGCATTTCAGGGCATTTTCCATGCACTTCTTTTTGCCACTTGTCATGACACAGGACCTTATGTTAAAGGATATCTTAGTAAGAAGTGTCTTCAGGATGCGATGATCTAGATGTACAACATCCAGATAGGCAATGTCTCATGGGAGCCACCAACAGAGAATGTTGTGCTATGGTCACAACCTGGTCACATTATGAACTACCCTTGATCGGAACATAACTGACACTAAAACAGAGATCTACCAGCATCAGAGTTCAAAATTTCATTTACTGATTCAGCATAATTTAGTTAACATATTCATTAAAATTAAGTACAGTTGGATAGTGGTTACAGAGTGAACAATTTCAGTTACCTGATTCAAATTTTTAGTAGTCATGTCAGAAATATAACGATGCTGTCGATATCATTTCCTATACCATTGACATCCGGTACCCATGGAAACAAAATTAGTTCCACGATTCTGTGTTTTTTGCCCCATTCTACATGCTCGGGAGGGAAATAATTACTAAAAATTACAACTGTAAGTGGCACCATCTCCATAAGTCCTGGCACTTCCATGCCACGGTACCATCTACTGTACTTATTGTAGTTCTTAAGAAGACCTGTGGAGACGAGCATGTTTCATGCGATCTCTTTCAGCATCAGCACGTACTAGCAGCTTGCACAATGATGACATCATTTCTTCGAGGCACGTCGAGCAGGACTTCGTCGCCGACTCTGGCCCACTCATTCACCGACAGTCTGTAGAGTGACAAGCTCCCTATGCCGCGATCACTGACCAGCAGGAGGACTTTGTTATCATGCAACGTTGACTTGCCCAGCCAAAGTTTCTCCTGCGCCACAGTAAGCTTTGGGCTTGGAAAAGGATGCCACAGGCGAGTCTGTAGGTCCACTTGGTAGGCCTCGTCGTTGCCTTGACCCATGACCAAGACAAAGGTTTCGTTGAGGCCAATGCACACAGACTCGAGAAGATCCCGCCTGTACTGGCGACGAAATGGAGTCTTAATCTTTGACCACGTTTGCGTGGTCCAGTCCAGAATCCAGAAGGCCGAGCCGGCCGCCCTGGAAGTGCTGTACCGGGTGCCCACAAAAGTGTGAGTGTCGTTTAGGTTGGCCAAGCAAGAGACCGTATTTGCCGTCGGCATGGCTGGGCCCTCAAACCAGGACCTAAGTAAAAAGTAAATGAACACACTATTAGTCTAAGCACAAAGGTACATGCAATGTGAATCATCAAAACAATTGCGCATAGCAATAAGAATTAACTAGAGGACACAGGCACATTCGCAGCCTGGTCCTGGGGAGGCTTTGTTGTGGGCCTTGGGCCTATTCGCTGTTCTTTTTGCTTTGTATATTGATTGATGCTTTACTGATTCCTCTTTCTCCCACTCCCACTTCTACTGCCACATGTTGTACACTTCTGCCATGAACTCAATACGGACAAAAAGTTTTACATTTGTGAATCTCATGTCCATTTCATTGTAATTTGAAATCCCCAATGTCACTGCTCAGGTTAGGGGGTTTTGTCTCCCAAATGGGGGTCAGGATCTGTCCACCCATGTAAAAGGAGTTAGGGAACAACGAAAAATGTGGCCAGGCCCATTCGGGGAAGGACGATGAGGAGAAATTTGTGGGCACAGTGAGATTGCCGTGGGGGAAGGTAATCAGGAACATGAGGTAGGGCAAAGGGAACAGTGTAGGGAGGATATAAGAAGCTTCTGAAGAGTATTGGAAGGGATATCGTCGGAGACAGGATGTCTCTAGCCTGTTTTTGACTCGAGCTACTAACGTCTCGTTCAAAATGATCAATGGACCTTCTTGTCTTGTCTGTGTACCATGCGGCACAGCCTGTGCCTCGGGAGGCCAGATTTTTAGGTGAATGACACATTGCCCGCTCTCTATTCATTACCCTCCAACGAAGAGCTCTGTTGTTGAAGTCTCTCCCCCAATGAGTGAACATTTGTTGCTGACGTCTCCACCGAGCAGCCAGAGTGTTCCATTTGGGAGCGAGTAGGACTCGGCTCTGCCACTTCGGGGTCTCAACAGCTCTCCCACCCACTGCCAAGTTTGGGAGTGCTCGTCGAATCTGCGACACGTCTGCGTGGCTCTTTCTTCATCCTTCTGACCCCCACAAAACAATTGGCTTCCATAAGCCGCGGCTCCAACAGCTGGTTTCCAGCCTTCTATGGGGAACTTGGTCGCCTCCAAACCATTGCAAACCTTGCCCGAGAGGTTCAGGACTCCTTTCAGAGATGACTCGGACCTGGACCAGATGAATAATCCCTTTGTGGAGTCCTCGCTTAGATATTCGTCATCTATGCACAGCCTATTCTTGTCAGAAGTCTCGCTGAAACGACACTCACAAGTAAAGTCAAATTCTGATGATGACCGTGACACACACTCTGCACCATTCCAGCAGGGGTTAGGAGAGCACGCACTCGGCTGATCTCCACCGCTCTCTCGCTCATCACAGAAATCTCCAGTCCAACCATCCAAGCATTCGTTTGGTGCTCTTGGATCAAAGTGTCCTCGGCAAGCTGACTCAGTGGCGCCAATGACTTCTCTGGGAACAGCCGCCAGCACATAAGTTGCTGGTCCTGCGGGTGAGACGAGGTAACCTTCAGCTTGGAGCCACCTTGACCCGTCGTATTCATAAAATCGAGTTGCTCTGTGGCAATTGGCGTCTCTCTTTTCTACCGCTAGAACAGGACTCGAACCTCGAGCCAGGCTGACGGAAGGATACGCATGAAAGTCTTCTGCCACATCATCAAAGCGAATGTCTCTGCAGTCCCACGCCAAACTCGTTATATCCAGCTGGCACTGCACTAGATACTTTGTTGATTGCCATCGAGACTCTGTGTGGCTGCCCTCAAAGAAAGCCATAAGAACGCCATCACCAAACTGAGTGCATGACGTTCTCTCCAATCTCGCGTCGATGATGTCAATCATGGGGTTGGTGGAGACCTCCAACCACTCCTCTGAGGCCCAATCAAAGATCACAACTCTGAGAACGCCATCTGCTGCGTCTCGTCCCATAAGCACGGATTTTCCCTCACCGATGTTGAAACTCTTGGCACAAATCTGCACCAAAGCAGCAGGCAACTCCGGACCTCTGACCCAGTCATCAGATGCGCTTGTCAGTAACAGAGTGTGACTGCTGTCTTCTCCAATCACCCAAAGTAGACCCAGGTCCATCGGCACGTCAAGTACCACTGCATCATAATGTGACCTCGCAATGTGTGGCAGCGGATTCCAACTGAATTCTTCTTCTTGTCTGTGGCTCTGGTTCAAGTAATAACATCCTCCGACGTCACTGCAAGCCACCAGTCCCAGTCCAGACGAGTACACTGCTGAGGACACTGATGACGATGAGAATGGCAAGAGTGGCGGCACCAATGACATCGGGCAGACGCCGTTGGACAGATCTACCAACTCGGGTGCATTGGAACCAGCTGCGAACGCCACCAACACATCATCACTGGGACTTTGTGCCAACGAGACGCCCAAAAAGAGGTGCAGGGGCAAAAGAATCCACATATCCGAACTTTCTTCGTTCCTGTTATTGACTGACGCCGCAGTTTTACCTGACGACCGGTTTGGTTTTTTTGGGTTTTTTTTCCGGTTCGTTTGTTTTTGGACTGTTCTGAATTCTGCGGATGTCGCACACTATGAGGGTGCACAAACTCACAGAAGGTCAGGGCGCAGACAAAAGAATAATATCTTCTTGAGTGAGGCTTTAAGAGAAAGAAGCACAAATTGAAACACTTCTTCCGTTATCGCATGGCCGGAAAAACAGTTTTACAGCACCTTCTATATATGTCGACTGCTATTAGATATACCGCGTCTGCCCTATTGTCTCAGACACTCGTAAAAACTTTGAAATGCTTATAAGTCAGGTTTGGGAGGTAGTCAGGAGATTAGTTTCGGCAAGTATTGTACACATGAGAGGAAGTATCGTCAAGGATGTGTACAAATCATGAGCGCACGTGCAGCATTGGCATACGCATGTACCTTTCAGTATGTCTCATACAAGTGTGCGCACGCACTCCGTACGTGTGAACGTATTGCAGTCACATACGATGGAAGTGGAGGGTGGAAATTCCCAGGTGAAACGGCCCAAACCAGGGAATTCCCCTCATGTATTTGGAATGCAGACTCCAATGAGAAGTAGAGAGGAGTAAAGATGCAGTTAATGCACTCATACCTTTCTTTATTGCAACTTCGCTCGATAGTCGGGAATGAGTAATGGTAGAAAAGGACACTGACTCGCCGTCTTATTCCTAGGAATGAGACTGGGTGTTTGTATCGACATACAGTATGTATTGGACAACTGTTACGCATTGAAACAGCACTGAAATGCACAAGACATACAACCTGCGGTGTAGATAACAACATTCATAATCATCACAGCTTTAAGCGATCTTGCAAAAATGGAAGGAGACACTATGATCACTCGCCCAAAACACTGCTAAATCGGAGTATTCTCAGTGTTGTCAAGTGCCAAGCATGATTCGAGTGCAGATGCGGGTATTGCAGCGACAATTTGAAAATTTCAGGCGTCACTTTTTTGTACCGTAATATTTCCTTGCATGCATGGGCAGGCTTTTCTCCGCAGTCACTTTATTGTCTTCATCTCGTTTTGAGATTCTTTTCCTCCTTTTTTATCTTCCCTATGTTTCATTCATCCGTCTTGGGATTGCTCTTTTACCGAAGGTTCTTCTCTAAGGTACAAGTCTCTTTTTTGTGTTAACGTAAGAGAATTTTGCAGGGTCCTGGCAGAGTTTTTGTCTCTTAGAATTCCTATAGGCTATAGAATTGCTAAGCGCTTTGCTATAGAGTCATGACACGCTTGTCGAGGCCTCCGTTCTGCTGTTCGGCAGCCACCTCTCCGGAAATGGAAAGTCTGGGACGCGGAAGTTCATGCCTGACCGGCAGTGGAGGTTGCTGAGAGCTGTCATTGGACTCCATGACTATTCCTCCTCCGTCTTTTTCGTCCTCCGTCGCCTCCGGACCAAAGAGACTGAGCAGGACGGGCAAGAAGAAGATGCCGTGGAAAAGGCCGAACAAAACCACCATGGCAAACATCTGAAAGTGATGATGGCAAGCTTTTATTTCGAGTGTCATCAGCCTTAGGTCAGCGGGCATCACGTGCAAAGGCACATCATACAATGCAGGCTCCTATGAAAGGTTCGCTTACCTTAAAAAATGCGAGGAAGATGTAGGAATCGCTAAAGACCAGCATGACGATGGCCGTGAAGGTGGAAAAGCCTCCGTGAAAGACTGGTGCACCCATAGATACCAGCGCACCTTTGGCTTTGTCTGCAAGTCGTGTTTACGGACATATTTTACAAATGTGCATATACTGTTTATGCTTGTATACTCGTGTGAGCACTACAGCAGCTCCTTCAACGATTAAATATAATTTTTTCTGCAAGGAATTAATCACATATTTGTTGAGTGTGACTGCTAACAGAAGAACAGTTCCACCTTGTCGCGAATGCCCTCCTCCGTGGTACGTGATGTAAGCAACTCCAATGTGTGCAGAATAGTCCAGTGCGAGACCGCAGCTTAAGATGAGCAACATGGAGGTGACAATTTCAATAGTGAGACCCATAAAGTGGGAATAACCAGCCACGTTGGAGACGGTGAAGACCACCGAGAGCTGCAAGTAGAGCAATTTGCTGAGTGATCATGGTGCATGAAATGTATAGCAGAACCTACCAGGACAAGAAGTGAAACTCTTAGCTCTGCCACCATCAGAAAGGTCACGACCACGATGGCGCAAAAGGTCAGGCTGACGTTCCGGACCAACTCCTTGGACAACAGCTAAATGGGGCGAATTTTGTGCTCGTAAAGAAGCAGTCGACCTCGCAACTTCGTTGCCATCTACGATGGTTTTGCATGCAATAGGTGTCGTTACCTTGTTGGCCTCCCATTGAACGTAGAGTATAGAGTAGGGTATTGGTCTGCGGAAATCCTCTTTATCAAACTGAACTTTGCCAAAGGCCTCTTTGACGTCGTCCATTGCCGCGATCTGGATTGTCGTGTTGGGCAAGAATCTATGTCGAAAATTTCCCCGCGAGGCCTGAAATTTATTGGCCATATCTATAATGGTGCTGTCACAACTGCGCGTTCCTCGCCCACCCTCTTTACCGTAATTTCGAAGCCTCCGTCCATGAGCTTGTTGTAGTCCTCTTCATTGAGGGTCACGTTAAACTTGAGGTCCGGGTAGTAATTTCTGTTCTCATTCAAAAAGAACAGAAGGCTCTGCTTAAAGAATCGCTCTAAGAAGGAGAAAAGTGACATATTGAATGTGTGGCTGGCGCTCAAACGTGACATCATGACGTCTCCTTACTTACCATCGGTACAATCGGTCTCCGCCACCTCGATTAAGGCTGCAAAGCCGTCATCATCGCCCCAGTCATAATCCTCTTCTGGAGGCACGCAAAACTGCTTGTGGAACTCAGAGAACCAGAAGACCACGGAATCATTGTTGATGTACATGCTTTCCTTCAGGATGCGGTCGATATTTAGCAGCTCGTCCACGTGCTCCCAGTATTTGATGTCTCCTGCAGTATGCACGAAGGACAGCAGAAGTTTTACACATCGGGTAACGTCACTGTACAAGAGGTAGCATTACCCAAATAGACGTGCACCCTCTCTCCATGCTCCGGAAAGTGCTTGGCCACGGCCCGGAAGAACTTCTGCTGGTAGGAACTCTCCCTCATGTACCAAACAGGGTTGTAGTCGGTCTCCAACTGGGTGACTCCGTAGACGCCAACTCCGAAAATGGCCAGTGCTACGGTGATGACGAGGACCTTGACAGGGGCCGTCAGGAGGTAGCGAGCGAAGTAGTTCCCAAAGAAAGTGCGCCCAAAGTTTTTCTGGCTGAATTTGTTTGGCACCCACGATCTCGGTTTCGGCTTTGAGCAAGGACTCACTTTGCGGTCACTCATTCGTTGTTCGTCTATGGCAAGGCAACTGAAACATGAGTACGTAGATGCTAGGTGATCGCCCAAGAAAGCCCCCAACAGGTGTGTGTGTGTGTGTGTGTGTGTGTGTGTGTGTGTGTGTGCGCACGTCTGTGTACGTGTTGGGCTTACCCGACAAAGAATGTGGCGGCGTAAAGATACAAGAAGAACACTCCCAACGCAGAAAAGAGGCAGAACGCTCTCAGAATTGGCATATTCTGGAAAAAAAAAATGGCCAGCGTGTCTACCCAAATCTGAAAAAATGGTCATTTCGCTTACCGTCGTCGAACCAATGAGAAACGCAGCTATGTCGGTAACGGAGGTGACCGTTATAGATATCCCAGCGTGTTTCATTGTCAGTGCAATCCTCTGGGGGACAGGCAAAGATCTCTCTACAGTGGACATGTTCTCCAGGGACTGAAACATTGGAATGGGTGACGTGACTTTTCTTGCGACTACGGCTGGGATAAGACTCTTACTTGGACAATGACGAACATGTCGTCAACTCCGATGCCCATGAGAAGAAACGGGATGATTGGATGCATGTCGGCGTAGAAGATGCCCATGAAGAAGCAGAGTCCATAGGAGGAAGCAATTGAGAGCGCGATGACTACCATGCCCGTGACCGACAGCATCATCTGAAATTGCATATTGCATCTGCTGTCTAGCCTTGGCCATGATTTTGACCACGTACCCTTTGCTGCAAAGCATTGAACCTCCCCAGAACCAGCGCAATGTAAATGAAGATGAGACAACATCCAATGGCTAAGATAGACATGTTGCTGTTCACCGCCTCAGTGATTTCATCGTCAAAGCTAAAAAGAGAAGCAGAGAGGAGAGGAAAATGTACTGCACGTACAGCACGTTGCATGTAGTAAATAAATGCGTACCTTCTTGTTGCAACACCTTCTATCTTGGCTCCTTCAGGCAGTCCAGAAGGTCGGTCGGCACCTTGGACAATGTCGATGAAGGCTAATTCCCAATCTTGAGCAACCAGGTCAGTGCTTTTCTGGCCCTCCACCTGTCGAGCATTTATCTAGTATATGCACCTGTGGCAATGGATTCGCGTCATACCTTTGTTCCATTATGCCTGAGCAACCAGACGCTCATGATGGCCGAGGCGGACACTGCTTCATGCGTTTCAGGATCAAGCGTCACGTCAGACAGCATAGTCTTTATCGAAGAACTGAGAGGGATATGATGTCAGATCTGTCTCGTGAATATTTTCGCATGTGTAACATTTTGGCTTACTTATCGCTCTTTAATGCCTCCGTGACTCGCTTGCGAACTTCTTCATCCGTTAGGTGTGCTACATGAGTCAAGTTGTAGTTCCATAAGCCTAAACAAGGGAGACAGCGAGAATTAGGTAGCTTGAAACTTTCGCCCGACGCATTATTAAAGAATTATGAAAGCAGTAATTCTGTTGTCACGAGGACTCACTCAGAATCGAGTTTTGGTAGCACACGCTCATTTCCTCACTGTCCAGGTCCCTGAAAAGACGAACGAGGAAAGTTAAACCCTGGTAAAATGCCGAAGCTGCTTTTACTGCACCCTAGAATGTGATCCAACACATTTTATGGGCAACAAAGATGCCCTGAAGGTCTAGCTAAAGAGCAGAATACATCTGTGTGTGGTGCATACACGCATCCATGTATGTACTTATAGCGTTCCACATAAATAACACAAAGACGCAAATTTTGAGGCATCTCTCATGCGGCATCTCCCCAATAGCCTTCTCAATGGAGCTTGGATGCTGCGCACCGCTGTGCACTGCACCAGAGCTGTTCAATACAAGCAGAGGGTAAGGGATGGCATTGGCGCTGAATCAAGGAAGATTACTACTTGACATCTCACAGCAGAGTAGAGCAAGTGGCTAAAAAGGGGCAAAGAATATTCCCAGTTATTTATTTAAAAGCATGAAAAAATCTGGCAAGGTTTTGCTCTCTTCCAGTAACAGGATGTTCACCATCAACACCAAGATGAACGATACAAACAGACACTACATTGCAACACAAGACCCACGCTATTGTGCCTGCTGCCCTGAACCATGTCTTGAGAATG
>JAAUXU010044973.1_pt1 | contig 24107 bp, 21 predicted proteins | sample 7278151 | NCBI WGS metagenome assembly JAAUXU01 (sample SAMN14350113, study PRJNA611818) | marine sediment metagenome | isolation source: surface marine sediment (1.8m) | place: French Polynesia: Moorea | collected 2018-08 | reverse complement strand
CAGACGTACATACGACGACTATTGCTTTATATAGATAGAGAGAGAGAGAGGACAAGCACTCCATCAAGAGAACCACTGATGGAAGAAGATTGGAAGTGACCACAAGCTCCAAGGAACTTCGACTTGGTCCAATCAGAGGAATCAATATGTGTAGTGCTTAGTGATGATCACTCAGGAGGGAGGGCACTTCGTCAATCGTCAAGGTGAGGTGTGTGCCTGGACACTACCAGTACATACCATGGACCGTACAAGGGACTTGACTGCTGCTGGGCTCTGTGTCGCATCTTGAAATAGGCGGAGTAGTTTCTACGCAATGAGGAGCCAGCTGACTGCGTGATGAAGGATGCTATCCAGAGAATGACGGGAACGTTTAACGAAGTTAATACACGAGTCTCCTCCAAGAAACACTGCTTCTCTCTGTCCTTGTGTTGTCCCGCGTAATCTAGGCAGGACTTGGACATTCGAGTGATCCACGGCTGCACACTACACATGATGACAGTCTGGAGACAAATCCTTGTCGGGTGACAATGTCATTGAGCCTACCGACAGCCAGTGGAGCTCTACCCTAGTCACCGAACAGAAGAAAGGGGGAACGATATGGACACTCACATAGAAAGATGTGTTTGCCAAGTAACTTTCGTCCTAAGAGGCACAGACATTAAAACTATTGAAAGAGTTTTACAGATCTTCACCAGATACGGATGCACTGAGGCCATCTACTCAGACCAAGCAGCCTCACCATTTGCATTGACCTGTCACTGCTCGTGTATGATCAACTGTGATTATCTGTCTCCAGATCCGCTGTTGGTCTTCACTCAAATGTTTCATCACTCAGTGACTCATCATTAGCATATGACGGTGTTTTCACCTTGGTTCTGTTCACACAGTGATAGTGACCCAAGTCAAGAAATGCAGTCAAGATTCGATTTGGAACAATAAAAATATTGCATGAACATGTCATAGTAGAGCGACACGTTGTGAATCATGCTGGGCTATGTGATTGGATTACTGGTTATGCAGATAAAGCTTTGCCCACTGCTTTTTTGTGACAGTTCAATATGTAATGTTGCTTCCCAATGCGTCTAAGCTCATATTCTTCAGCCTGACTGTCACTAGCGTTGCACGATGCAAGTGTCGCACGGCGTGCAGCACCGCGTAAGCTGCAACCCACAAGCCTGTCAGCCTCTACAGTCTCCGGACGGTCAAGACTCGTGCTGATCGTTATCCTCAACAGAACATGACAGTCCAGGTCGTCGTCCTCAGTGGAACCCCAGCGAATTTGGCAGTCGTTGCTGGAGCCAGGGCCTGGAGGACAGGATTCCCCCACGAAAAGTCCAATTGCCTCAACTTTTACATCCTGAAAAAGCCAAATTTTCATCCTCCCTCTCCAGTGGGTCTTCTTTTAAACACTGCAGCGCCAAATGTGTACTCTTAGCATTGGAGCTCCGTACGCAACTTTGTGCCACAGAATCACATCAACACATTCCACATCAAAATTCCACCTCAGTACAGCGCCTGAGGTGATGCTGGGCTCGAAATTACTTATGGCCAGGATTGGCTGTAGATGGTCACAAGAAGGAAACTGACACGCACGTCCGTCGACCACTCACGAGAGCCACTGACCGCCAGCACTGCCTTAGACAGTCAATCAATATACCTCTGCCGAAATGACAACATCTCGCTACCCCGATTGTGGGCAACACCCTGACAGGATTGCAAGAGAAGGTCAGACCATGCCCAACCGGGACCCGGTGTTACACCACGTACTGGGTGAGAGGCCCCAGGACAACATGGGCCAGATGGGAATGAATGGAGCAGCAACTCAGGGTGAGTCACCCTCAGCTACAAGGCCGACCTCACGACCGCCACGCAAGGTGCGTGAGTCCTTACCGGCAGTCGTTTGTGGCCATTGTTCTCGTGTCAGATCGTCCCCCTGTTCAATTTCGCACGTTCCACCATTGTTTTCAGTCAAGGTTGAGAGACGAGTTCAATATAGTTCCTACATCTGTTTCCCTTTACACCCCTCCCAGTAACTTATTGGAGGAACAATGTTAAGGCTCCTAACATCACTTGAACTTCTAAGAGAAACAGGAGACATCTAGTGAGCGCCTGCACTAGATATATGCACAAGATGGGGGGGAGGCAACCTGAAGACAACCCCAATAGGAAGCATCTGTCAAGAGAGACAATACAATAGCCAAATAAGTGCATCGCTATCAATGAATTGTCATGAACCATTGTTGGACAGGGTCTGTCGAAAAATTACTATTAAAAACTAGCCATTATCCCTACCAAACGAACGAATCCTCCGGGCACATCAGGGGTGGGCAGCATTCAGATGTCGGATGAATCAATCAAGGTCCCGACGGAATGTGTCTGCAACGTTGTACCGCGCCGGGCTACGTGTACATGAGTGAGAGTGACGATCGTAGCGGCGCAGCGATGGGTGAGAAGGATATTGAGACAGCAAAGTCTGAGTTCAGACTGGGGATAAAATGTATTCTGTACATAGAGTTTATATACAGAGAGATGAGGAAGGGGAAGTGCAACTTGGGTGTGTACTGGCCTGGGCAAGTACAACAAGGAAACTATTACTTAGTCTAGACGCTATTACAGTGTCTGCTTCCTCATGCCCATGACCTTACACTGTGCACATAGTAACATGCTACACTTGAGCATTTGGATTTTGTGCAAATTGTAATGAAAAAAGAGATAAATCCCGCTATGTAAAGTACAATGCCCATGTGTCTGTGTGTCCATTTGATTTTAAGATTTTGCATGACTGATTTCACAGCTGGTTGCTGTGAGACAAACCACATTGAGACAAAAAGTCAGATGAGATGAAAAGTCCAGTGAGACAAACCATATTGAGACAAGAAGTCAGATGAGACAAAAATCCGGTGAGACGAAAAGGCCGGTGGGACGAGAAAGTCCGGTGAGACGAAAAGTCGGTGAATCGACGTGGGTGCCTGCGTGGCTTCAGCTGACGCAAGGTACTTGGTATTCACGCAGCATTGAACTTATAATCCTCGTCTCCTCAGGGTCCTCCGGAAGAGAAATTTATGCAGCTCCAAGCTGCTAAATACGTGCAAGATCCAAGCCCTTGGACGGCGATCAACGCCACCTCCTTCTTCGACCCCTGGTCCGAGTGGGTAGTCCCGCCCGCCCCGACGGACTTCTCTCGCACTTTCCGCCACTGGCTGCACGAAGGCTCAGTCAGCCTGGGGGTGTCATCCATGCAGCACAAGGCCCTGCCCGTCCTGACTTCGGGCTTCAATCCAATGGACTGTGACGTCATCTTCCGGCTGGAATATTCCATGGAAAGTAAGAGCTGATAGAGGCTTAACGCAACCCTTTTGTTCTTGTGCACACGTCCCATGGCGCTGAGGAGGAAGTTCTGTTGCTATGTTCTCACAGACCGCTGCGTCCTGCCGCTGAACTACCAGAGAGAACTGTTTGGTCAAGAATGGCAGCGCCTCTACAGTCCTGCCAATGCTGTTCAGGCGGCGCCCCACGGAGATGACGGAGATGACGGTCGTCTTCCCCAAGGACTCAGAGCCAGTGACGGATTGTGCACGTTGGGAGAGCGCTGCCAATCATTTTGTGGTAAGGAGAAGCTTGTACCTAACGTTAACAAAATTGAAAAAAATTCTACCCCTGGTGCTGAAAAATAAAGCTCATGTGCATTGAGCTTTTCTATCGAGCTGAGTCTATTTCTCACTTGATCAGACAGCACAAAAACACATTTGCGTAAATTAAACACAAAAGACACACACGTCGTGACTGAAAATGTGACGAGCTAAATCCCAGAGCCGGCAGAAAAGGGATTCAAACTGATCTTGATGTCCCCTGGTGCCCAGTGTCTGCATAGCAAAGGTGCACTGATGTATTTTCACACATCTCCTTGTCATTCGTTCTTCAAAGACTTTTAGGCATGATTTAAAAATTTAGTTGTTCCAAATTATCTGCACCTGTTCGGAAAAATGAAAAACATTATCCCTAGGATTGATAACAAGTAGTTCTGACTCAGACAATATCTAGTAAGTAATTCCCTACTAGAGAAATTTGCCAAAGAGCTCGTCTAAAAATTCGGGCAAGGTTATAGGTAGGCTGAGGTAGAAGCAGCAGTAGTGCTACAGGGTAATGCAGAAAAATCAATGATGATTTTTCTGACCCATGCACTGAAGAAAAGACAGAAAAAAACGGGGCTCGAGATCCTGGGATGGGCTTGAGAGAGTGCATTGTTGCTAACTGGGACTCTCAGGACTCTACCAAAGGTTGCAAGGTCCTTGGGTTACCTTAGGGTTCCTGTATCCGTAAGTTCTCCCTGCAAGCAGAGCCCAAGCTCAAGCTGCAGGTCCATAGACTTGCATCCCGCTCAATGACTTCGGTGAGCTTGGTGCCTTTGTGTCTTGGTCCATGCTCCTACGAATTCTCCACAAGAACAATCTTCATGACTGTTGGCCAAAGAGGCAGATGAAGCTGCTAATTTGGGACGAAGCTGTGAAGGTTAGGTAAAGAAATATCTGGATGACTGGTTCTTTCACGAGGTGTTGACGTTCATTTTGGGTGGAGAAGGATACCTTTTAAGGTTTCAACAGTGCTTCAGGAAATATATCTTCCTTAAGTTTTTTTCATGCTGCATTGTTAACTTTCCCTTTAAAAGTTGAAAGGTATTTGTCCTAGAACAAAAAAGTCAAATTTTTATTCAGCAAACTCTGCTCCACTCACTGACCATACAGGGTGCACCTATGACATTTACACATTCATTTCGGCTTAATTTACAGCCTTCAAAGGCACTTTTGGCATCTTTACGTTAAAAAAACTGGTCACCAATATTGCTTTGAAAAATCAAAGCAATATTGGTCATTTCACTCAGACAAAAGCTTGGCGATGGAACACGAATTCGGATTCGTGCACTTCTTGACAACAAGAAGTCACTGACGGACATCTTGAGGCAGTTAGGCATGTCCAGGATGACCGTGTACAACGTCAAGAACAGGGAGGACATCGACAGGAAGCCTGGCAGTGGCAAGAAGGCTGTCCTGGACCTCAAGGCCATCAGGGAGGCCCTGGAGGGCAACTCGCTCAAGTCGCTGAGGTCCCACGTGGTGGACATGGGGGTGGGGCCCGCCACGCTGCAGAGGACAGTGAAGAAGATGGGGGAGAAGTCCCTTGTGAGGATGGATCTCCACCGCTGCAAGGGAATTCTCAACAACATCAAAAAAGCTCTGGCTGGCTGCGTAATCGTGTTCAGCGACGAGAAGACATTCACTGTCGATCCCGTCCGTAACTGTCGCAATGATCACTACGTGGGCTTCAGGGACATTAACGTGTCCGCCCGCACACTGACAATGACCAAGCACCCGTCCAGCGCGATGACATTAGGGTCTGTTGCCTCCAATGGAGAGAAGCTCCCGGTGATCTGGTTCCCCACTGGTTACTGCCTCACTGGGCCTGGATTCTGGCCAAAGAACCTCTGGCCGCCCTACTCACCCGACTGCAACCCTCTCGATAATGCTGTCTGTCCCTACGAGACTATACTAGGTATGAGTGAGAACGAAAGTGACCGGGACAAATTTGCTGTAGAATTTAAGCTAAGTTCACTTCCGTAGACGAACGATGCCTGCCCCTGAGCTCGAGAGTAGAGTGCAGAGTGAGCGCGACCTTAAAAGTAAGCTTAAAACAAAGCACTGAGTGAGAGTGAGAGAAACAGCATGAGTTGAACACTGGACATGAGCTGTAATCTGGAGATGAGGATGAGAGAGAATGCTTAACATTTGAAGGACACCGTAACTGTGAACTGAGGCATCTGAGTGGAGATAGCATTAAAGTCTGTAACGATGGGATCAAGGTGGAATTTCCCAGGGTGAAGCAAAGACAAGAGATTAAGGTATTGCCAATGACATAAAACTTGCTGCCCAGATTTTGCATTTGATTCTTTTAGCTCTCCAAGTACCTGATACTGTTTCAGAACTTCGTGGTGGGGATCGAAGTAGTAATGATGTCTGCTGGGCAACACTCGTAACAAACTACTTGGGAGAGCTTGATGTGGACCACGAGGGGTTGGCAAAAGCACCCCCAAAGGCCCTTTTCTTCACTGGGAGAAATTTGAGGGACACAAAATATCTCCCTACGCCTATTGGAAAGAATACTCTTGTGGAAATTGGGAAGGAGGTTGCTCAGGTCCTCTCTAAGGAAAATCCAGAGTCCTTTATGGGACATTGCTGGCATAGATCCTCGGCCACAGCAGCAGCTCACAATGGTGCATCAACTGTTGAGTTGAAGACATGTTATGACTGGGCTCAAGACTCCATGGTCAAGGAATATGTTGATCGCAGTAGGGCATCAATGCGACGGATGGTGCACTTTCTCCAAACTACAACTGACACAGGTACCAAAAAATGCTCCCACTACATCCACTGACAAGATCAATAATTATCTGGAGTCAGATCATGTGAGGATCACCAAATCACAGCGATCAGAAGTGACCATAGAAACTAAAGATAACTGCGGTGAGGCAATGCCTCCAAGCTTCAAAGGATCAACTTTTAAAGATTGCCATGTAAACTTCTCATTCAACTATTGCAAGGAGTGATACTGTGTCATGTGTATTTCTAATGAATGAAATTTTCTTTTATCCCTAGGGATTTAATAGTTTTTTTTCACTTGCGCTGGTCTCATAGTACACCGGACAGGTTACTTTTACGCTACCGCTCGCACTCACCAGCGGTAAAGAAAAGGAATACTTGAGCTCAGATCCAGTCGTTTCACTCGACCCAACCACAACTTACGAACTGGAGCACTACAGAAGTGGTATAAGAGTACAAGAACACGTTACATGTAGAACACAAAGAACTGTAAGAATACGGAGAACTTACAAAGTAGAACATGGAAATGAGTACACGGTGTAACAAAATGTCAACAAAGAACATAGGCGGTGGTGCAATGTCATATTTTTGGGTGCCAAAGTTGCCCCAAAGGCACTCAAGGATTCAATCTACGAACACTGGATTTGATGTTGGTTGTTTACTTTTTTCCGCTTGAGTGACTTCTGGGTGACGACCCAACATCTGCTGCCATCCAAAACGGTTAGGAAAGGTCGGGTCCTTGTAACTGCTGACTCTGCTTCTGCACCCAAACGTGGTTACAGAGCGGTCAGCTGATAACTCGCTCCCATTTCATCGTTTGGCCCGGCTCACCGCAAAGACTCCAGGCCTAAAATCAGGCAAAATTGGCAGTAACACCCTTAAAACTAGCGCATTTTGCATCTCTTCACCCGTTGTGGGGCATACATTCAGTATACATTCAGAGCTGTGTAAGACTTAGTGAAGTGTAAGTTTGCATTTTTCTCTGAAAATAGACGAATTAAGTGAAAGGTCCTTTTTGATCTTTTCACATAACTGTATAGGCCACCAGATGCCACCTTCTCTTAAATGGTAGCTCCCTGAGAATAACATTGTTTATATGGTAGGAAGAGCAGCCTCTCCCCTACGACAAGTGGATCCTGCGAACAAGTTGCCAAGGCCTAAGTGCAAAAGGTCAGCAAAAGCACGCATTTTTTTCATGATCAATGACAAAGCGACATCAACTGTGCCAGAGAAAGTGAATGTGGAAGGCTTGTGAGGACGAGGAAGGCGGTTGAGAGTAAGACCAAAAGCGACAGTCCGAGTACCAGGGAAGGACAATAAAGGCTGTCACTACACATGAAAGCTTGGTGTGACTGGACATACAAGGAAATGATTGATTCGTCCAGCAGTTGGAAATTCGGACTTGGCGAGGCTGTGTTGAGAAGGTCGAGGAAGGAGAGAAAAAGCACATTGGTCAGACACTACAGGAGACTCTTTCTGAAGACCTAGAAAGCAAGCTGACCAAACAGTGCAAGGAGGCGTTCCTGGTTCAGAAGGACGAAGATCATTGCAAAGGCCATGTCAACTCTGAAGCCAAGAAGGTCTAGAAGGCACTGAAGATCCAGGCTTAAGTAGTTCCTGGTGGAACAACCAAACCTGTACAGATGCCTGGCGGAAGAAGCTATTCGAACATCTCATGCCAAGGTAATGTTGCGACTATAATTTAGAGGGCACATATTATGTTTGGCACGTCTGGGTTTTCAACTATTACAAAAGTAATAATTGCTGAAAAGCATCTTCAGAGAAAAATGTACCAGGCAACACTTATTTCATTTTTGGCTCCAAATTTTGTCGAGAGAAATTCCGAATCTGAGAAATATTGACCTTTTTATCTTTAAGACCCTGCTATACGAATAGTCAACCCAAAAATGGACGGTTTCAGGCTAAAATTGGGGTCATCAAAAACTTCGCAGAAACCACTATGAACTGATGATTGCTGCTGTGAAGTCACGTTCATCACGCTGATCTCAAAGATATATATGCCTTTATGTCTACTACAATGAGTGTTAAAATATAAACATTATGCAAAACACAATGGCTGTATTTGCATGTGTGAGTGTGTGTGTCCAGCATGCGGGGCGCTGGAGTACGACATCAGGTCAACTTCTCAGATACAAAAGATATTTCAATTCTTCTTTTTGTTCTGTGATCTACGCCATGAACAAAAGTTTGATGCTCCTATAGGCGTAATTATGCTTTGTGACAATTTTTGTTCTGCCATGTTCATGGGGTGGTTTTTCGCATAGAAGGGTCTTAAAATAAGATCTAATGAGAAGGGTACCGGAGAAGTTGAAGAGTAAAATTTGGAAAGTTGAAGTAAGATGTAGTGCAGAAACTTATACTTTCTTAAAAAAAATCTAAAACTTCTGATTTCTTGAGTAAGCTCCACGGGAGGACGTATTTCAAATTTCAGTTTTGTTTCGCAACAAAGTTATACGTGGACGATTTGCCCTTGACACCCACATCACAAGTGCTCATTTGGATCCCTAGCCCCATTTCCCTGTCTGACTCGACTGCAGAGAACAATGTCTCAGTCATCAAGAGGGGACACCTTAGGCCACCAGGGGACAGATACAGGGTCAGTCAAAACGAACATGACACGAGTATCAGCATATCGCTCACTGATGTTTTTGTGCAGGATATGGGTTGCAGTGCAGCGCAGTGCAACCCGTGCAATTTTTACCATGCAAGTGCAATTTTTACCATGTTCATAGTTCATAGAGTGAGTGAAAGAGCGCGTATAAAAGAGCAGGATATAAAGTGGGAGCGCAGGTAAGAATGAGCACAAGCAGCCCTGGTCAGTCCACCTAGCCAAGGTCAGTGATAGTTTAGGACAAAGTCAGTTATTTAGACAATGCTCAAAGGAAGTATTCAAAATACCGTTATTGGCCAAACCCTTGCATCAAACTACATATTTCCTCCTTGTACAGGAGCCCTTAATTGACCCGTGATAGGTTTGAAGGACCTCAGGCAGTTTGATTTCCCCGAGGCAAAGCCTCGAGACATCAATTCTGCCCTCATGCTATCAAGGCCTATTTCAAGTCCATAAAGTGCTACTATGTAAGGAGGGAATATGTAAATTAATATTTGCCTCTGTCAACTAGTTTTGACAGCCCAGGCCACTCTTCTCTTCACCTGCCAATTTTATATTTCCCCTCTTCCTCTGCCGAAGGAAGCTTGGACACGTCTTGACTATTCAATCTCCCTTCCACTCAGATGAAATGCAAAAAATTATGTATAACCAAAAATTGCAACAAAATATTACGCACGATTCTCGGAATATTTCCCGGCTTGTTTAAAGTCTGGAGGGAAATGTTCTTGCACTACATTTCTTGCATACATATTGAGGTGAGGGGTGGTTGCTCCATCATGAACCACTTTCTGCTTTCTCACTTTCTGTATAGCATTTCCCAAGTTTGTATTTCACCTCTTTCAATTTGTTTTGAAATGGTGAAGTGCCAGTGTCATGAAATATTCTGAAAATTGTGCATTAAATAATAAATTAATTATGCGTAATGTGTACTCATATGTGCCCTCCTTGGACTTGACTGCATGTGAGCCAAGGCATTCGGGCTATGCCCTTGGAATACAAAATAGCCCTCGTCCAGCCAAGGTCAGATCAGGGCTAGACAGTAAATTCTACAATACGCATTGTTAATATATAAAGTGTGCTCAAGCAAAAATGCATCAGGTGTTATAACGCGCATATCCCTTTAGGTGATTGAAGCTGCAGCGTTTTCTTTGCAGCATTGGAAAGAGCATTCTCTTTACCCCAATAGAGGGTTGTATAGGCTTTATCATTTTATTGTAAACACACGTTCGATACGGAAGCCGAAAATGGGGGTTTGCGAGTCAACTGTCCCGAGAATTAAAAAAGCCTATCAGGAGCGTGGCAGCATTGACAGGAAGGCTGGCAGTGGTGGCCACAACAAGAAGAGGATAGACAACTTTAAGGAAGCCCATTCGAAGAGCATCGAGGCCAACCCCAAGACCAGCATTGGGCAGTTGGCCAAAATCCACAAAGTCGCTGAGTCGGCTATCCGGAATGCCGAGGCTGGCTTGGGCCTGAAGAGCTACGTGAGAAGGAAGGGACAGTTACTCGCAGAAGCATCCTGGGCCACGAGGCAGGCGAAGTGCTAGAAGCTGCGCAGCTGGATGAAGAAGGGAAAGTCGACCATTCGCATCTTCTCCGACAAGACGTCATGGACCGTCCACCAAGGCCGGAATCCCCGGAATTATCAATACTTGACCTTTAGCGTCCAGGATGTGTCCCCCCCCCCCATCAATGTCACCACGCGTCCTGCCAGCATTATGACGCTTGGGTTGGTGGCCTCTGATGGCAACCGGATGCACCCTCTGTGGTTCCTCAAAGACCTCAAGGTGGGGGCCAAGGAGTACCTTGATGTCATGGAGACCAAAGTGAAGCCATGGCTGGAAGCCACCTACCCGCGGGGAGGATATGTGTGGCAACAAGGCAGTGCACCAGCCCACAAGACCAAAGTGATACAGGAATGGTGCAGGGACAGCTTGCCCGATTTCTGGCCATGGTCAAAGCGGCCTCCATCCTCTCCATCCGTGACCTCCGTGGACGATGGGATCTGGGGCGCCGTGGAGGACAAGACCTGATGCATTTTAGCTTGCGCACACTGTACTTAATATCTCTGTAATAAGCACTCCATTTTCCTTGTTTTTCTCAGTGATGTGATGTCGTCTGTGATGTGACATTGTCCTCAGGCTACCGCCCTTCGGGAATATGAGGCCTTGGACACGTCAAATTGCCTTGGTAAAGAACCTGAGAAAATTCAGTCCTACGATATACAGGTAATATCACACGCTGGTGACTACTGTACCACACGTTCCAATTCTAGCATGCCGCAAAGCACCATTGGACCCCACACTCGTAGAAAATAAAACTGGAGAATACACTAGCAGTCCGTTTTTAAGAATTACAACGATTTTCGCGTATTGACGCAAAGAAATCATTTTTTTGGGTGACCCCGTATTGAGATGGATACGCAATGCTGGAAAGGCTGTGGACGAATGCATGATTGGATGTATAACAGCCATTATAGTGAATGAACCCGAAACTGACACAGTTTGTTATTTCAAGAATTACTGCCCCGAATACTTGAAGATGGAAGGATCAAAGAGAGCTGGAATGAATCTAACAGTGAATCTCGAGACAAAGATGAATGGGAAGAGCACGGCTAAACCGCTTATGTTCTTTGGCGATATGACAATGCTGCTTTAGCAATGAATCTACTTTTTTCCGTCCATAACTTTGCTTCACTGAAACTGCTTCATCACTGAAGATGCGTTTTGGTGGAATGAAAACATTTTTCATAAATTTAAAGAAACTGTGCTGTCTCATGTACTCAATCTGGCAAGCAGAAAATGTTAATACTGCACGAATTGGAAGATAGAGAACATCAATATTGAGTTAGTGAGTAGTTCCATTGTCGGACCAAGGCTGGCTTTGCCAATGTAGTCTCCCATGCTTTCATTTTTGTCCTCGAGGAACTTGTTGGGAGATCAGTGGTACTGTCACCTACCTCATTCTGATCTTCATCTCCAGAGTATGTTTGCAAATTGTAGCCTTGACGGGTGCAGTGGCCATCGACTTTGCTTTTGTCCGGTACTCTTTGTAGTGTGTAAGTTCGTAAAGACTGCAGCTACACAAAATGTACTTACGCTGTTGACAACCAATTGAGGACTAAGCAGTCTGGCATTAGCTTTACTTTTGTACAAAATTGCACATTAAATGCACCGCTAGTGATTGGGACGCGAAAGATTTACTACGTACGCTATGTTCTTCAATGTATAGCTAGGGCATACGCAGTTCAACATCATAAGTCCTAACTGCATCAACACAAAATTTACTTTCTGTGAGTAAGATTGAGGCCTAAGCAGTTTGGCATCAGCTTCACTTGGGACCATAATACATAGTAAAGGCACCACTAGCAAATAACTTCTGCAAGTCTGACAGGTCCAAACAATCGACAAAATGGCCAGCGCTGCCTTAAATATTCATTCTCATCCTAAGTAAAAGAAATAACTGAAACTATCAAGACTTGAAGCTTTCCAACGATGTCAAAAGATATTGTGTGTAGCTTCAGCATTGAAGACGTTATGACGCTCAGAGTGAGGGGCAAATACTTTTGCCCACCTTGGTAAACACGTTGGCTGGTGTTGCACCCGGGTGGGAGGCTGTGGGGGTGGGGAGTCCGAGACTTCCCTCTCCCCGTCCCGGTTAGAAAATTTTGACATTTTCCTACTCAAAATCGTGCAAAAAACGTCATTTCTCGCTGCTGCAGGGGAGGGAAACTCTTGTGGAGGGCACTGTATGTATGAGAATTTTTATTGCAATTCAGTTTTAACATTGATACACGAGCTTTTTCAACGATGGAGAAGCATTTTTAGTGACATATTGACTTTTTCAGTCATATCGATGCATTTTCAGTGATGACCAGCTTTTCTGTAACAGTAGCAGCATTCTCAATGATGTAAGTGGCATTTCAGTGCTGAAAGCGTATCTTCATGACACCCCAAAATGGCAGCCAGGCTAAAAGGGTCCACATGAAGGACTTCAGTGGCGATTTGCTTGAAGGTCATTAGACTGGAATGGCACCTTGAGCACTGTTTGGAGCACTTTGAATTGACTGAATATGCAGAAATTCCTCCTGTCATGGTCAGGGCAATTCAGTGATGTCCGCATGAAATTTGGCACTGCGTAGTGTGGATGTTCAGTCTATGCTTCGAGGTTGCAAGGAGGCTTTGGCTTTGAAAGTCTTTAAGTTGCGCGGCCTCGAGACATAGTCTTCAGCATGTGGTCTCTGGCCAGATTGATTAGGATTTGGTACAGATTGCAGTCGTTGGTCCTGCACAAGTATCACTTTATTCGGACAAACCTGTACCCCTTAGTGGTAGCCCCCTAAAAAGATACAGCAGCTCAGGCCTACCATTAAAGAAAATTCGGTATCTTCAGATACTTGCGAGCCAATTCCATAGAGCCTGCACTTACGGGTTGGGAAATGCCTGTTTCAAGTTAAAAATGAATATAGTGAAAACACTTATGGACGACCCAGTATATGCTGTACCGTTCGTGCTGTAGAGTAACTTTCTAACGTGACGTGGATGCTTTCACCATCGCAATGGAGCCCACGCTAGCAACGCTGAGCTTCAGACTGCTTTACCGCCACCGCCGCGGCCAGGGCGGCGCCGCGGCCGCTGCCGTCTTCGCTGAGGACCAGCTCAAACTGTACACAGTCGCAGACGAGGCAGGCGGCGGTGCGGCGCATCCGACGGCCGAACCAGGGGTGAAATTTGTATAGCGACCCATCCATGCCGACAGTCACGCGGCGCCGACGGGTCTTGTTGATGAGGGCCGCGACGCCTGCACCGGAGAGATCGGCGGCGCGCCCGGTCACACATTCTGCTATGTGTCGGACCGCTCTCAAGTCAAACGACGTCACAGCTGACGCCGGCAGGCCCAAGTCATCCACAAGGAGCTTGTGCGCGGCCGAGAGATCCTGGCGAGTGGGGTCTGCTTCGATCTCCGACAAGTGACGCGATTCCACGATACCGGGTTGAGAAAGCGCATTCACCGCCTCCTCCGTGACGCCCTTCGTCAAGATGATTCCTTCCTCGACGGCGTGCAGCAGGACGAGCCTCCCCATCTCGCCCAGATACATCCCTCCCACCATTTTCTCGTAGATCTGCTTGCCCGGATTTCGCGATGACGCGTCCAACTGCTTGTCGTAACGCGTGCGCACGATCTCGAGAGAGCCGTCAGTACCGAAGGCGCCCCACTCCGTGTTGACGAGCACGTAGGTTTCGCCGGGCGGTCGCGGGCCGCCGTACACTTCCAAGTTGTCCATCTCTTCGACGTAGCAGGCATTGGTACCCGTGCCCAGTATGATGCCGATGGCGCACTCCGGCCGCTTGAAGGCGCACGCCAGCAGGCAGCCCGTGGTGTCGTTGAGCACGACGTCAACACTCACCCTTCGGGTGAGCTCTGGAGACTGTCGGCGAGCGATGGCGTCGTTCATCATGGAGGCGACGTCTCGACCCTCAACTCCCTCGCACACGTAGCCCTTGGTCCAGTGCGCCAAGTGGGCGCGAGCTAAGCCTTGCTGGCGAGTGGGGAACGAGAAAGTGAACCCCAAATGTAGGACTCCATCATCGTCGTTGCAGTCGTTAAGCAGGCTGTGCTCGAGCAGGAAGTGGTGCAACTTGCTAGCCATGAAGTCAAACAGACCCTCGCCACATCCGAGCATAACGGCTTGGCTCACCTGCGCAACGAAACCAAGGTTGGATTACACGGACTTATCGGACGCAGACGTACACACACATGGGGGCGGTGTCGTCATCGTCTGGTGGCGACGACTACGAAGGTGCCTACAGGCGTGAGTGCTTGATTCGCAACCCCAGCTGTTGGCGATGCTTCGGCTGTCATGTTATAAATGAAGAGCTGGTAATGCCCATTACGGCGACCAGCAGAATTGAGCTATATGAGAACAAAATACGCTGAAGTACAAGTACAAATAAATTGAATTCAGTTACATTTGCTATCGAAGTAGGTAAAAAACTCCGTCGAAAAGGTGCTTTTTCTGGAAATTGATACTTTTCCAACACGGGATTTTGGCATTGGGTCAAATGAAGAGAAATTCACTAAGAAAGTTTTTTTTTCCTGACCGGTCTCTGACTATCTGCACTTTTGATTTTACCACAAAAACACAGACTGTGTTGCACAGTACATGCAACTGACATTTTCGGGCAGTATCTGACAATAGCGGGCAGTATCTAGTATTATAGCACCTAAAATTTCAGCTCTATTAGACATTCACGACACAGCCTTTTTGAAACTGCAAGTCAGACAGCCGCACTTATTGTGCTACTGAAGCAAAATTTCAGTTTAAAAATGCAGATAGCGAATCATTTGTTCTTTCCAAAATTGAGAATTGTACGAGCTACGTCAGTGTCTGCGTCAATGTCAATTTTCCACCTCGAAAATCTGAAATTGACATCGTTGTACTAGCCCAGTAGGTAAAATTGACAGTTTTCTAACAAAAATCTGTACTTGAATCCATATACACACACTTCTACATTTGCAGTGACATACTTTCAAAGAGATTGTGGATGAAGAAGCGCCCAATTTTTTTAGTCTCGACGTCAACTTGGCTTTCACTTAAAAGTCAAGTTCGGCTAACACAACTCAAGCCTTGTGATTGAAAGTTGGATCCCTGAGCAACCCCTTGCAAAATTCTTGTCTTTTGTCACGCTTAGGAGAGGCTAAATGCGAAGACGAGAGATAACTTCTTTCCTTAGGCAAAATACAACAGGATAACACGCAAGATTAACTAACAAAAGAGAGCTTAAAAAAGAGAGCAGATGTCGCTTCCTGACATCTTCTTGATCAGCTATGATAGATCTCGTTGCATTTACGCCATAATAGTATAAGGCTGGTCAGAATTAGCTTCCCGTAGAAAACAATGAGCATCGCCGTCATTTGCGCATCATATGAAGTGAAATTGAAATATTGATGGAAGGCAAATTTTGTTTGTCGAAGCAGAGGCTACATTGAGACAGTACTTAAGTGAAACTGACTTTTACGTCAAATTGTCCGCTTTTTCTTCAGTTCGTTCGTTCTGACGAGGGCTAAAAAAACAACTAATTTGACACACTCCTCATGCGCTTAGAGGGTGCGGTAAAAATCTTTTTACCACTCCCAAAGTACTGACAGCGGGCGGTAAAGTAGAGATCAGGATTCCCGAGGCACTGCAAAGAGAAATACGGCCAACCAACACATGGGCCCTGCGGTCACCCAATCAGTGCTTGAGATCAGAGTGACCGGAGCCGTCAAAGTGACGATTACAGCAGCCGGAGCAAGATCCGAGCAATCAGAGCAGCTAATGTGATGATCAGAGCAACCAGAGCAATGCAAAACGGACAGTCTTAGATAAAAAACACATGTCGCAAACACTCAGTCTCTGCAGTCCTTATTGCTGCCCTAGTGCCTGGGGCAGCAATGCTTTCGGGCTGCAGAGTCTGCAATTCCATCAGAGTGCTACTTCGCAAATGCATGAAACGTACTATTTTCGCGACATAAGAGTGAAATTTGCAAGCCAGTCGGCAATCAAAATGCTGCTTGCTTCAATGTAATGAGGTCTTTTGCCTGACAAAAAAGTGACTCCCTCACTTTCTCTTTTTGGAATTCAAATGCATTTGCTGGGCATGAAGAGTGCAGTGATTTAGCTGCCGTTAGAACTTCAGTCTTATGACGGACTTTTTCAAATTGATTGTTTTAAAGAAACATTCACGAAACAATAAGTCTGAAGCCTTAACTTAACTAAAAAAAATACTCCGGAGTGCAACCTAGACGGGCCTGATGGCTCTAGTTACCTCTGGCATGACCCACGTCTGCCTGAAAAGACTTTTTCTGTCCGTGCAAGTGACGGTGGTCCTTGGATGATATAGGATGCTGGCTCTGATCTCGGACATTGAAGTGGCCAATTCGCCAATGAATGTCAGGCTTTCAAAATCTTTTGAGGAGAGCAAGACTGTCAACTGAGGGAGGACGTTTGTGTGGTGAAAATTGGTTTTTTCAGAAGGAAAATGCTCCAATTTACCATGCAGGGTTCACTATGGGTTTTCTTCAATGAAGAGTAATTTATTTCATGAAACTGCACGCTTCTTCTCCAGACTTGAATACCATTGAAAACGTGTGGGGATACCTCTCGAGGTAGATTTAGGACAGTTCAAGACATAAAAGCGAAGTGCTTCAGCACACATGCGATATTCGGACCTGAAGAAGCTTGTGTAGAGCACGCCAAAACTAATTTTTGATGTAATTCATACTCATGAAGAAGGTACACACTATTGAGACACAATTTTTGATTATTTTTTCGTCTCACTGAGCTTGGAAAACCTGGCGTTTGTATCACTTTTTTTCTACGTTTTTTTGGTTATGAGTTCATTTTGCCCACAATGTTTGCAGTGATTTTCTTCAGCAGTTACTCGTACAGTGAAATCTCGCTCTAATGGCCTGTACGATGCGACAGCCACAGCCCCCAGGAAAACTTATTTCGAAGGCTGTGGTTGGCGTTTTTTATTGTGAAACTTCAAAAAGATATTTTGGGTCTCCACTGAAAACAATGAGCTATAATAATTGTAGATTCCCTGCTTGTCAAGTCGCACCCAACATAGGCGTAATGGAATGAGGGCAGATTTGTTTTCCTGAAGCAATGTGACGGCTTCTCTACGATATCGCAACACGTTTTGGCAGGAAATTTCGATATACATTTAGCCACCCAAAAGACTGCCCTGAAACCCATTGAAACTTGGTGCACATCTAGACACAACCTAGGCGCACTAGAATACTTTGTACAGCATCAGTGGCAAATAGCTGAGCAAGCTCGTGCTGACTGACAAAAAATGCTGAATATTCGGATTGCATAACGTAAAGGTAAGGTCTATGGACTGGTCGACCTGGGCTGGCTGGGCTGTCTTTGGCTGGGTAGAAGTCTGGCAACTACTAGGCTGACCGGGGCTGCTCATGCTCGCTCTTACACTCGCTTTCACTTTACATCCCGCTCTCGCACTCGCTCTTATGCTCACTCTCTTTCAGCGTGGTATAGAGTGACCTAGTACTCTCCGCACTAGAGCACGAAAGAGAGGGACATCATTCATGAAAATCTTCAATTAACAATGGTACATGTTTTATTTTTGAAAAATCACAGTCAGTCATGACCTTGCAAAACTTCCGATTTCTGCAAGATTATATTGCTGGCTGATCTCTTGCAAAAAGAGGAAAGATGATTCGTTTGATAAAAATTAAGAAAAGTTATTTTCATGAGCGAATTTCACTGATTCTTGAGTGAGCCTTGAGCACTTTCTCTCCATGAGGAACGAGTGAAAAAAAGACTTTTTCTCACGGACTTTCAGTGAAAAACAAAAAGTCCATCAGTTCAAGGAAAACCTTGAATAGGAAATTGACCTTTGCCAAACTAAAATTTATTCAACCTCAAAATCTATAAAAAATCAAGTCTCAACTGTCAGTCAGGATCAGTCCCGTGCGTGCAGTCGGCCAAGCATAGAGATCTTTGACAGGGCCAAAACTTGACCGAAATTCTTAATTTTTCCAGCATCCAGTTTTCACTTGGAAGGGATATGCAAATAGCAAACAGTATTCGTAGGTTGATGGCCCATAGTGCCAAGCATCCTTGCTGTTGTGTGAGGTCTCAAACGAATATGAGATCAATGAAACAGCAATTCCAAGGAGGACTCTGGGGAGGACCTGTGAGCTGGCCACAACATACAAGAGGGATGCCCAGGCAGCAGCAGCAGCAGCACCAAACACACCTCCAAGGCCCCAGGACTCCATGAACTGCATTGACATGCCATTATTCAACCTGTCAGATGACACTGAGGTCATGGACTCGGTCCTGCCACCAGAGCTGCACCTGATGGTGGACATAACAAGAAAGTTCTTTGAAGCAGTGCTGGACAGGATGAAGGATGAGGAAGACACTGAGGGGATTGAGACCTGAGCCCACAAGCACTACATTATCAAGAAGGAGTACAGGGGGGGGGGACCATGGGAGGCAACAAGTGTAGGGCACTTCTCAAGAAAGCACTTGACCTGGAGAACGAACTGCCTGACAAATACAGCATATTTGCTGTTGCCCTTCACTGGTTTAGCCAGGTGGCGACTGCATGCTTTGGCAAGAAGCCAATAGAAGTCAATGGAGTGAGCTATGAGGACCTGATTTCGGAATTCCATAAGGCTTATCTAGCATACAAGATCAACACCATTCCCAAAGTACATGCTGTCCTCGTTCATGTTCCAGAGTGGTGCAACATGACGGGTAAGCGTCCTGGAAGTGTCAGTGAGCAAGCCTCAGAGAGTGCCCATCATGACTTTAAGAACACATGGGAGCATCACAATGTCGCATTGGATAATCCAAGATATCTGTGCAGCAGCAGCATCCAGTACAACAGTCTCCAAATCTAGGTTATGTCAATACATTAAGTCAGAAGTCAACTCAACATGACAAGGCAGCATGTCAAGTCGTGCAAAGAACTATCATGCAAAACCCCTAAAAATTGAAAACCTGTGTTAACAAAAGCATAAGAAAATTGACAAGAAACCTAGTTAAGCGAGTAAAAAAATGATTACAATGTATCCTATCAAAACTACCTACCTCTATCAAAAATAAAGAAAAGACAAAAGACAAAAGACAAACTTGATCTGCTTAAACAGCAGATCAAGTTTGTATTTTGTCTTGACTTGAAGATCGCTTAACCTTCACATCTTTTTTTAACCTTTTTTGGCCCTCCAGCTTTGCTCCGACAAGAATAAGTGAAATATGAAAGGTATGGGCTCCAGTGTTGACAGCATTGGATAAAACTTTGGGATAACCTTCAGAAAAAAAATCTATAATTTTTATATCTTGTTCTTGATCCTTTATCATCAAGTTTGAACATGAATTTTGCCCTCTCCTTTGATGTTTGTTTGTTAAAGGGGTCTCTCGAAATGAATGGAATTCAAGACATGAGAGAGGAATAACCCTGGGTTGGGTCTCCTTTGATGTTTATAAAATAAAGTTCATTTTTTATGTAAAAATTTTTGGGGGGCACAAAATAAGATATTCTTTTATTGATGAGAAAGTTAAGTTCACTGGTGGCCATGCCAGGCATAAATGTCCATTAAGCACTTAGATGTTTGCCACCAACTGGGGCAGGAAAAGATCCAACCCAGGGTTTCTCCTTTCTCTTGTTGGGATACTCATTCCCCTCGAGAGACCCCTATAACAAACGAACAATTGATGAGAAAGCTCTATATCCCGTTTTTCAGCATGTGATCATTTGTAGTGCCAGTTCTTACCCACTGCGTCCCTAAAAGCAATGGCCATGTGATACCTCATTCTGAAGTCTGAATGTATGTTCGATAACATCGTTTAGCATTTCATAAAGTCCTGATTAAAGGGGTCTTTTTTAGGAAAACCTTGCTTATTAGTCATTTTTTAAAGTTTACTAAGTAATTTTACTGAATTTTTGCCATTTTTGTCAATTTTTCTCTAACAACTTGAAAAAGAAGTATAACACAAGATGTGTTTAGAAGTAAAAAATATGCCTCATACCCCCTTCTTGGGACATTTTGTCAGTCCAATGACTGCAGATGCTCTCCTTTGTCAGTCTGTTTTAGGTCAGCACCTGCTCCATGGGGTACACAAAACTACAATCTGTCACCATGTTTGGCAGTTTTGCACCAATATCAGTGTTTTTACTTACACCATGACTTTTTTACTTGATGCATTTTCATAGCTTATTCAATAAAAAATTAAAAATCAAATTAAAAAGTCGCTTCTGGTGCAAATATTTGCTGTCAGGTCTCTTACTATAGGGTAACAGGAAGGCAAGTATAAAGCTTGGATGAGAGATTATGATAAAATCCCCATTAGGACACGCTGTGACGAAGGGTGTCCCGGAGAAACCCAAAATTTGGCTGCAGTTTCGTAAGCACAATAGGAATATCATTGTCAGTTGTACATTCCTACTCAGTCACCCTCCAACTCAACGCACTTCTCGACTCTGTGCAGCCACTTCTCAAGCACGTCCATGAGCCGGATGGGGTAGAGGTTCAAAGGCACGACTCCTCTGCTGCGAGGACATGGCACTGTCCTTCTAGACGTCTGCCTACAGTAGTAGGCCTCATGATGGCATTTTCTTCGCCTTTGTCTTGGCACACATCTCGAGCAGTCACGTCGGCATATCCTAGTCTTTGGAAGGCGAGCCTACGTTGCCTTGCAAATTTTGTGCCATTGCTTGCTGCCTTTGAGCAGCTGCCCTAACTGCCTGTCTGTGATATCCATGCTCATCAGTGCTTGTGACTGAAGACAAGCAAGTGCTTTTCTTTCGAAGCAATCCTTATAGGTTTGTTTGTTTTGTTTTGTTTGTTGTTGGGGTCGCCCATTTGGAATGGATGTCCAAGTAGAAGAAAGGAGTAACCCTGGATTGGGTCTTCTCCTAAGCCTGCCAGTGGCGAACATCTAAGTGCTTAGCAGACCAAGGCGCCTGGCGTGGCGAGTCCACCAGTGTGGATCCTCATAGGTTTTAATTGTGCTTGCAACCTGAGGCAACCTCAGCCTTTTTGTCTCCTGAACTACGCAAGATGCATCCAAATTTCGGGTTCATCTGAGACGCCCCTCGAATCAATGAAAATGTCATCTTTTCATATGGTAACTGAACTTATGACTATTCATATGAATAGCTAATATATGTTTAATATGAGTCAAGTGGAGGTTTGTCTGGCATCTTAGGATCGCCGAATTTGAAAACAGCGTACCTTGTGCAGCAATGGCAAAGGGCAGGCCATCCTGTGAGGTCCAGTTTGCTATGACGCACAAGTCAGATTATCAATTTTGCTGCATGGAATGGCTTCAGGCCATATCGTGAAGGTGTCCATGTCAATGATAGACGGCAGTTGAGGCTGTACTTGCAGGGAAGGCAGTGCCCGAGCGAGGTCCACGTCGGTGTGGTTAAAATGTGCTCTCTACCACCTTGACAATGGTTTATCTGCGCCCATGTGTGGCACTGAAAGCACAGGAGGTCCCCTAACGGACCTTCTTGGTCATGCCGTGCTACACGAACTTGGAGGCCATGAGCAAACAGGTTGCGTCAATGCTGGGGTGGAAGGGTGTATAGACCATGCCGAACAGGTTGTGTTGCCAGTCTTCGAGAACCACCAGTCTCTGACACGCTGTCGACATGTAGCAGAGGCTCTCCTGGAGGGACCCACAGGGATACCCCACAATGGGGAGCCTTTCATCTCTGACCTTTTTCGAGTTTTCTAGAAGAAGAACGAGCTCGACGGAGGCCCGAGCTGAAGGTGAAATACTCGACGTTTCGCTCATGTCGGCTCAAGCTCGATGACAACATTACTGTCGTGCCGGCTTTTACGTCGGGCTAACTAGAAGTTTGCTGGTCGGGCCGGGTCGGAATGTCGTGGTGAAGCCAAGTAATCTCCATCTGGTTGTGTAATAGCCCCAATACCTCTTACGTCATACCTCATGCTTGTGACTCTTCATCCTGACGGACCGCGAACCTTCCTCAAGCTCGACCAAGATCACCCTGAAGTTGGTCCCGCCCAAATCAAGGGCCAGGAATCGACCTCTTTCTCTGCCGGTCGGCAGCCTGTGCACGTAAGTGGCGAAGCTCTTTACGTCGGCTTTGTCATGTGAGGCTGCGCAAAGACCTCGGCCGATCTCGTGAAGCAGTCGGCGCTCGATGTGCAAGAGATGAGCTTGGCTCAGTCGCAGTCCGGCAGTCAGATAGAGCAGGCGCGTCACTCGCAGCTCCTCTGACGGGCTCTCCGCCAATGGAGGCACAACAGACAGGCACGTCTTGATTGCCGCCCTCGTCTTATCTTCCTCGGGACCGTTACCCCCGACGTCACCGTCGCACTCGTTCTCGACGTCTTCTTTGATGGGAGCAGGTTTGAGCGGTGCCTTCCTCAACAAGTGTTCGGCCTCGGCCGAGCCGAGAGGTGTGGAGGCCGTTGCCGAGTGGCGGCACCGCCCGGTGGCCGCGTAGCTGAACGAGAGGGAGCGCAAGCGTCTGGTCTTTTTCGTCAGCATGATCAATCAAGTGTGAAGTTAATCTAAGAGATCGGGAGGACGAACTTCTTGACCGACCCTCTTGTTGGGAGACAACAAGACAGACACAGACAGGCTTGTAAGAAACTAACACCCGTCACGTGCTTCTGTGGTCGAGTAGTTTTACGCACAGTGGAGTCTCCATTTCGCAGCTCTCCATTTTACAAAAGTGCTTAGCTTTTCCAAAGGTGACCTCTCGTTACCGCATGAAGGTACTCAGTTTTACAATGACTGTTAGATATAGGAAAATTCTTGTCCATGAAACCTCGTTGAGGACGTGGAAGATGATGGGTATTTTGCACCCAAAGTACCCAGAAATTGCCTCTTCCTAGGATGAGATAATCAATCTGAGTAACCTTTTTGGGTGATCGCTGAACTGGTGTAATCATTCGAGTGACTATTGAGGACAGTTTGCGAAATTTTGAACATTTCAACATTTTGCCATTAGGGGGAGACTAAATGCCGAGGGGGATGTTGTTGGACCCGACAGTTACATGCTAAAGTAACACACTTCACTTGCATTGTATTACGATGGTTTATTGCGCGTCCACTGTCAGTCACGCTCATGGAGAACTCCTAGAGTCACCAAACAGACTGGGGTATATTTTCGCCAGCTGTGGCTACTTCGATTCAGGGAGAGTTGTGAGACGAACGAAAATTCTCCGGAGGCTGGCAGCCTCGGCAGCGCGTTCTCTATGGCGCCTTCCTGTGTCAGCCGAGGGTGTGCTGACCGGCAGCTGCGCGGCTGCCTTGGCGCCCTGGACATTGGACCGTGCAGTAAAGGACACTGTTCTGTAAAGGACACTGTTCTGCATCATTGTACGTGAACGCACTTTTTGGTGTGTATATTGAACTGTCTGTGTGACATTTGGAAGTGTCGCACGATCGGATTAAAAACAAAAGTCGTCGCCAGAAGTCTCCACTTCAGGACAGGCACAGACTTAGTAGTTACACCCAGACCTCCAGCCTGGCAGAGCCCCCTATTGGATCCCTGATAGGCAGCTTGGTGCAGAATGACAGCTTAAGTAGTGATGTTGGGGGT
>JAAUXU010158043.1_pt1 | contig 24111 bp, 26 predicted proteins | sample 7278151 | NCBI WGS metagenome assembly JAAUXU01 (sample SAMN14350113, study PRJNA611818) | marine sediment metagenome | isolation source: surface marine sediment (1.8m) | place: French Polynesia: Moorea | collected 2018-08 | reverse complement strand
GCCAAATAGTCTCAGCACCTTCAAAACTAAGCTTCGGCTTCTGCCGGACGTTGAGCCAGAAGAGGTTGTTGTAGCCACTGCTTCAGTTTGCGCCAACTCAGATCATGCTGAGTGGTCAGTGCACATGCATACACAGGGTAAGAGACTTGCAGAGTGCAGTCACATCAGTGTTAATCACTCGCATAATGATAGCTTCATAAGCAGTGGATTCTCTCTGTTTAGACTGATGAAGCTCCACGCATATCCATTGGGAACTCTTCATAAGTATAGATAATGGTAATGTCAGTGGAACAATGGGACAGTCGTTGTGTTAGCCATCACTAAATTCCTTGTGGCACACAGAAAAAGGCATAAAACTGGAGTAGTCCCAAAATTGCTAATCAATGTTATTGAGAGCTAATCAACATTATTCACAGTGTTTTTTCAGTTTATTTGCAACTTTTTCACTAGTCTCTGCTCAGTTCTGCAAGCACATCGAATGTGTGCTGCCCCTTGCGTTCGCTTTCAAGCTAGAGCTGCAGAAAACCTTTCTAAGCCCGAGAGCCAATGAGCAATTGTGCCCAGCCAGAATCATGTCGCAGAAGTCCATGCAGATGTATTCCACGGGTGCCATCTGTTCTGGCACGTTTTTCTGTCACGAGGCTGAATTTGCTGCCAATTCTTTTGATGCGTGCGTCACAACAGAGCACCTTCTTCGTGGGCGATCCAGCCAAAGCCAGGTTCCTGAAGCGTTCCGAGTGCTGAAGGCAGGATGATTGGAACTGATGAAATCCACCACCATGGTGTCCCTCCAGCACAGCTGGTCTGATGAAGGTGCCGGGCTGAGAGGCCTCTCCTTGAAAGAAGTCGACAATGGCTGACTGCTGAAGTCTCTCAGCTGGCGCTGTTGTCATAGGAGGCCCGAAAGCACAATCTCATATTATCTCTCATACGCGCATGCTTAGCGTAATCAGTATTGAGGACAAAGACTGCTTCTGGACGTCAACAATGATGGATTTGGGATGCTTTGGGATGCAGCTGGAGAAAAACAGCAAATGCTGAATGTGTCTAGGAGAGCGGTCAAAATATGAGGAACAATTATCAAAAGGCACCACTGAATCTTACCTGTGTTGCAGGTCTTGACTTCGACAGAGTGTCAAACTCATTGTGCGTGGGACCTTAAAACCTTTTGACGTGACTGCGGAGCTTTGCAAATATGCTCGTGTCGGCAGCGCTCATCTTCTTCATGGGCAAGCGCAATTTGCACTGGCGAGAGACTGTCTGGGAGCCATCATCATTGGCTTCGGCGACTCCTTGAAGCTGGGAGAAGACATGAACTCGTATCTGTTGCTGATTCTGCCATTGCTCTGAGTGGTCCTTCCAGAGAGAAGTTCAAGCAATGACTGAAGTTGCAATTTCACTTGGGCAGAGAAATGCCGATTGCCGAGCGCCTGAGGGCAGTCAATATTAGTAAATTACCAGGGGGTGAATGCATATGGAGACCACCCATATTATCGATAATTTTTTTCAGTTTCAGGACATCTGACAACTTAAAACTGGCACTTTTGTCTTGGAAATTCAAAAATGAGTCTGTTTATCAATTATCAATCTGATGAAATAACCTGAGTGCTTGCTAACTTGCGAATCCTATCCATACCATATTTTGTTCATCAATGTCAGTATATCATGAAAAATATAGGACCCCTCCCTATAGGAATGAAATGAGAAATGAATGAGAAAGTCATCTCGAAATTCAGAGAGAATGAGGATGAAGATCCACCAAGGGTTGAATCAGACTGTGTGGTAGACAATCCGCGTTAGGCAAGGTGATGGACATAACTAAGTAACTAACCCACGTGTGCATCCACCCTGTCCCATTGTGTACCAAGTGTGATGTTTTGAGCAGGCCCATTTTCAGGCCTGATGAATTCATTCCATTTGTCATGCTACATGTACATGACCCCAATGCCGACCAACACTTGAGACCTCAGCATGGAGAGTGTCCTTTCTGTCTGGTGGACTTCGCTGTTTACGGAAGGGTTGAGGACAAGGGTGAAGGACATCTGTACTATCCTTCATAGCTCTCCGCAGCCAAACTTTCTCCCATCCCATTGCAGGACACTGCTTACTTTGCCAGGAAGGTCAACCTGACACGCAAGACTCAGTCTCCACAAGAATCCCTCCCTCAATAGAAGTAATGACAAGGAATATGAGTTCTGGTCCAGAGTGCCACAGGATCTCACCAACGAAGTCTTCTCTGCTTACAGCCTGGATTTTGAAATGTTCGGATACTCACTCACTGGCTACCTGGAATCCTTAGGGCAGGGAGACATAGGAGCTACAGAGGAGCCAATGCCAATTTCAGATTCTTTGTGTTGATGACATCAAATAAACCACTGCTCAAAAGTGGCTGACACAGCCAATGCACAGTTCAAGCAGCAATCTTGCTACTGTGCAAGGATCAATGAACAAGGTTTGCCCATGATCCTGGGCAAAAGAGTATGAGGACGAAGAGGAAATACAACTGATATGAATTGACCTTTGTGGGTATGGCAGTCGTCACAGTCGTCAAAAACTTAACACGTCAACTTCACTTGGGGCAAGGTTAGACAGATTCAAATGAGGGGAGTATTTTGGTTAGCATGACAGGTATGATCTCACTGGAGGCCACAATTGGCTCCCCAACGGATGTGTGAGTCGACAAATTAACAAACACTCACTGATGTACTCACTCACGCTGCACCCTTGAGTGCTCAAAGCTCGATCATACCGAGTAGACAATTCTGCTTGTCCGGGTTACAGGGTGGGGACCATTCACTGATGTGCCTGCTGCAGTCGAGCGCCGGACTCGTATGAAATGGAACTTGCAATATCTGCCCCAATCGACAAAAGGGGTGCTGCGCAAGAATAAGAACAGGTCCTTTGATGTCACACATGTGCAAGTGTCCATGGCTAAATGTGCTCTGTGATGCTCGTACATTCATCCAGGAACGTAAGCTATGACTGGAATGCGTACACAGGTTGGTTGGGGCCTTTTCATCGCACTTGTTCGCAAAAAGGTTTCATTAAATACTTTTTTTTTGAGCAGCGAAGCTGTCCTTTCCTGTGAGTGGACCTGAGTCTTTTCAAAACTGCTATATTAGACCTCGTGCAAGGCTTGCTTCATCCTGTACTAATAGACCTTTGTCTGTCTGTTTGTCTCTTGTCCGTCACCACCCAGATCCCTGAAACCACTGCGCTGATCTAGACCAAACTTTCTGGGATTACTAAGGGCCTCAATGAGTGAAATGAGTCCATGTTTTCAACCTCCTATCCCCCCCTCCCCAAGAATTGTTATAAAGAACTGGTTGGGTTAGAAAATGAACTCCAGTTTTTGACTATTAACTAAAAATACGAATATGATCAGCACCCCAATTTGTATGATAAAATTTCTAAGCTGGTTTGGAACTGCCCGTAGGGCTGTTTTCGGCTAGTATTCTTAAATGGGGGAGGAAAAGTTCTGCAAAACGGAGTTTATACACTGTTTTAGTGTCATATTGTCACTTTATTATACATTGGCCCAGTGTTTGCCCAGAGACTGAGAATGGATAAAAATGTGATCTCATTCACATGGTTACGGTTGGCGTTGCTGTGGAGGTTGCAACCGGCGTCGCTGTTGATGCCTGTGACAATGAAAGGTACAATAAAAGTGTATGCAAGATTCTCTGCACTCTTTGGCAATGCAAACAAAGAAAGAATCTGAGTTTTTCAGAGTGTTCTAAATCACTATTTTTTAAGTAGAGCAGCAATTCGTTATCAGAGCTCAATCGGCCGACATGACACAGTCATCGGGATGCAACGGTACAAGTACCTAATGTTATGTTTCACAGTGATAGTGCTGTGCAAAGTGGAGCACAGTGGAGGAACTGGCGCAACGCTGCGCACAGACTTATACAAGGGTGCACCAGCTGGTGCATATGGAGTCATGCTCAAAAGCATTCGCAACACATTTGCACATTTCTGACAACTACTGAAGAAGACGCTTCTTTTTTTAAAAAAATGCTTTCTAATGACGATGGCGGAGCTTCAAGTGCCCCAACACTGTGCACTTCAACTTTGTCCATAATAATGCGTCAGAGACTCAACGACGCAAAAAACGACGCAGTTCAAAAGTATTTGTAGCCCTGAGATGGTTTGTAAGAGACCGTTCAGGAAGAGTGATCACTTGTACTGCGGAGCAAATTTCTGACTTGCCCCTCAATGGCCTTAAAATCGTGTAATGAAGTCGACTTCCGACAAAAAAATTTCATACATGGATCTTGTAATGGACACACGTAGATACAGGTGATGATACTCCACGGGGCCTCTGGCCACAGAACATCTTCTTACTGCATCTTCTGGCATGATAGAGCATTTTTCTGTCATCCTTATGAAATATAAATCATTTTCAATGCAATATAAATTTTGAGGGCATGACACATGACCTGGTGTTGATAAGAAACCACTTGATTCAAAATTTTAAGATGCGTTGGTGTGTCGTTGTAATAATAGTGTGTCTCCGTGGTCAGGGGATCTCTGGACCGTCACCTTGACGTCCAAGAGTATTATATTTCATACATTTTTTTTAAGATGCTGATAAAAAGTTGTTATAATCATATATATCCTTGAATCTCCTCAAGAGGAGAATAAAGCTTCAAGAAGCTTTATTGCTTGACTTTCACCAAGTTATAGAAATTGTAGGGACGCGACAGCGCTTAGAGGCACCGAAGTCGATACGAGCTTTTGAGGATAAAGCTCTAAGTGGAAAATGAGGCTTCTAATGCAGTGGTTCGACTCTAGAGCAGTACAGAAAATTTGTGAATTTGCCTACTCTACTAACATTGCTATCACGTTGCAAGAGTCCAAATTGCTGGCCAGCATGCTGGATTCTGCGTCAGCCTGAAGTGCCAGGTGCCTTCAGAAGTTGGCTATCGCGTTCTTCAGCATGAACAACGTCAACGCAGCCAAGGTCGGTGGCTTCGAACGCTTCATGTCTAGACACAGACTTTCAGTTCTCACTGCCACTTGACCCGTTGCTATTGTCACTCTGGATCTAGGTCTCAGCCGCAAGGCTACAGTAGCACCTACTACAGTATGACACGAGCTCTCGAAGGAAAGTGAGAGGCGCATGATGAACTTTTATTCATCAAAGTCATCATCCTTTGGCCTTGACGGAACTCTTGACATTCTGAATGAGCTGAGAAGAACCTTTCTGGAAGAAGAAGACGAAGTCATGCTCAAGTGACGTGACTGCAGGTGCCAGCCAGAGACGCGCGAGGCTGAGGAGGGCAGCATTTTGGGGTCATGCTCATGATTCCAGAATTGACTCCCTCGTTTGCTTATACGTCTACAGACATCAACACCGAGTTCGCCGTTGTAGGAGCCACCTTTTGTCTAGTCCAGCATTTCTGGCTCAGCGCAGAAATGTGTTAGGACAGAGCATTTAGCCAATTTTGAGTCATAGTCAAAAAAAAGTTGTCAGATATGTTTTGGTAGGAATCAAAAGTCCCATCTTCAATAGTCATTGTGGGTTGTTTTGCTGATCGTGAGACTCAAGAGGTGCTGATCTTTTCCAATTCCATTCAGGACACCTCTTAGCCCATGGGGGATGCGAACCTGCAGTTATTGACTTTCTTTGCCAATCTGCTTGAAGGCATTTTTCACGTCAAGCACTTTTGAGCTTATTCTTGACACAAAGTTGAAAAAAAAGTCTCCTAGTTCGAAAAGGATATCGCACCCTGTAAGAGTGCAGCACCAAGCAAAAGTTGGAGCTCGCAGGAGCACATTTGACTTGATCCTTCTTCATATTGCGGCGCTCTGTGAATGAAGCAATGTTATCTCGGCCACTGTTCAATGAGTGAACGCGGATTAAGTGAGTCAGACTATAACCAAATATGTGCATGAAGCTCGATCCAAATGAATGCACCAGTTTGAGTAAGAAGTCAACTCTTGTACATACGAAATCTCCTCAGTCATGTTAGAAATCCGGATCTTTTCAGCCCGACGCCGTCACCACAAGACCCAATTTGTCTTCATGTTTGTTGCGTCAATTTGCGTCAAGTCGTCAATTCTCCGAGCGGATTCATTAGAATCGTTCATCTTGAGCGTCGCCGTCTACATAGCGACGTCATCACGTTACAGATATTCATGACTAATCTCACGGAGAGGCTGAGCGACAGGACAATGCAGGAAGGGAAGGATAAAAATGTTAGCCTGGGTGAGTGAGGACTTCCTAAATGGTGTATTAACACAAACGCGCGCTCTAAAGGCCAGGACGCATGACGGAAACAGATAAAAATGTGTCGCGGAGGCTCCTTTTCCACATTCTCGAGAGAGACTCCCTGGTGCTGGTTGATGCACAGGTGGATCATGTTGATCAGGGTCGAGCAGACGGCGATCGTCCTCGTCGTGCAAGCCGTATGCATGTGCAGTCCCCATCCATACTTCAGCCATCGCCCACACGCCGAGACCTTGCCGCCGGAGGAGGAGGAAGACACCGTAGTGTTCAAAGTCGAGGGGGTGGAGAGGGGCATGCTGGAGAGTAAGTAGCACCAGCACATCTACATACCCATCAACTTTGCCATTGCACTTCATGGCTTTTAGACTCACACTGCAAAGGTTAAACAGTAAAAGATACTTATATATAATACTAGGTCAACTAGAGAAGAGGTCAAATTTGGAATCTGACAGAGTCCACTTGGCTTTTACTACCGGCGATCAAGCGCTGAAGGTGCACAACAGATGTTTTCAAAAAAGTCAATCTCAAACCTGGCCCAAGAGGGTCTAAGTTGAACTAGAACATTTAATGCTTCAAAGCCAGCGTTAAAAGCCTATTTTTCCAATTTCATGCGACTTCAATGTCAGCAAAGCGTCTCCTCTCCACATTTAAGGTTGTTGACCTGACATCCGCATGTTCCATGATCACAAAGCTTTTACTGTTGTAGGGCAAAGCTTAAAAACTTGTTCTCATTTTCATTTGACTACCAAGTCTTCAAAATAAAATCTAGTAAAAAATTTTCCAAAGCAAGTTTTTTTTTTTCTGAACATCTTCATTCCACTGAAAAATAAAATGTCCTTGACATGGCTTTCGGTAAATTCAGGGGTTTTTTTTTATATATATCTCAGTGTCCACTCACAGTCTAAAGTACTCCCTAGAGCAGCGGCCAAAAGAACTGCTTTGAGAAGTCCGTCCATGAATCTTTAAAGTCACTTTCAAGCTGATTTCGATACAGCTTTTGCAGTCAATTAATAGATGTAGACTCTTATACAGTTCATCTCTACATCAAAGTGTGTTAACATCACCGACGGCCTTTCCAACCATCCCATGTCCCACTTTAGCAGCTTTACCGTTTTGGACGATGAACCAGTGGCATCATCATTTTAAAATCACTTGCGTCACTTTTTGACTTCAGTTCTAAGAAAAGTTCAAATGTGTGAAGCTTAACGTCTACTTTGTACTTATCATGTTTTTCTTGACTTGAAGAACGTGGACTTGCTGTACAGAAACCGTGTCAAGACCTTTCAGACCAGCTTCAGCTACTCTTTTTACAAGTACTTGACACATGAAATTAGGTTTTAAAGTAAAACTTCCTAGTAGTGAAAAGTTTAAGGTCTCTCTACTTGCTGCTCAAGTTCATCCTAATGCATAAACAGACATTGCATCACTGCTCCTAATTCACTCACACCTTGAAACGTGTAATTACAACTTTAGTCATCTGAAGAATGATTAAAGCGCCATACTCGTTAAGGCAATCCACTTTTTAGATCTAACTTAAAAGTTATTGATACGAGTTAGCAACCTAAATGACGGAACCTCGCCACGCCGATAAAAAGTACTTTCTTCATCTGGAGAAATGTAGATGACCGGGATGATTTGTAGCATGAAATTCGTTCTTTGTGCGATCAACACCCGTGTTGGCTGTGATATTGAATGACTTTGATATCCGTATTGGTTTATTTGCCACTTGTCAAGATGTTTCTCGTGCTTCAGTTGCCCCTGACGGACTCCTCGTGGTTCGTGACGTGGACGAATTTGCCGGCGCCGCCCGGGTCGACCGAGACGTGTGGTTCTCGTTTTGTCACGCCGGCCACTCGGTCAACGAAGTTAGTAGCAGTAAGATTGCCCAATCAATCCAGGACTGACCATGTGTTCCTCCGCCTCTTCGCAGGTGGGTCACTCGTCCCACATGGAGATCTGCAGGGCGGGACAGCCGAAGGAGAAGTTGGTGTTCCACAGAGGCGATGGGTAAGCTTTGCTTGGCCAACGGGGTCCTGACGCAGGACAACAGTACAAGGCCGTTATTGCTCTTTCCCCTCCCCCGCAGCCGAATTTACGTCAGGAGACCCCTGCCTGACGACGACGTATTGGAAGGAGTCATCTACGACCACCAGAAAATGTACATCAGGCCGAAAAATCACCTGCAGGTACGCGTCAGAACGAATGAGTCGGGGGTGAATAAAGAGCAGCGAACCCTTGCCCCTCCAGGAAATCATGGTGGCCGAACTGGAGGGCACCCATGGGCTGGCGAGCGCCCAGCCAGAGATCCAGCACGCCCGCCTAGAAGTGGTGACGCCCATGCTCTTGGCCAACTTTGAGAGGATGCACGAGAAGTACGTGAGGTGGCAGATCAAAGTCATGAGGTGGAGGAGACAGTGACAGAGTAGCTCCGTCGGCGAGGGAAAACCAATCAAATACGCTTCTCCAGGACACCTGCAGACAGAGTAAAGAAATGCTGGGCCCATTCCAGCATTTTCTCTGTATTCAGCGTTGCTAGGCCTGACCAGGGTAATGTGCCAATCTGGTCTGAAAACTATGCCAGACTCGCGACGTCCCTTCGCTGCTTTCAAATTATGCCAACCACCAGAAGGAGGTCCCGACGTCAAAATGTGCCAAACAGTACTTACGAGTCCCAAAACAATAAGCCAAAGATTTTCGAAGAATGCCAACTTCGTGAAAACTGGCACTAGAAATGCCAAGCCAGCAACCCTGAATGTACTCAGTGGTACTCACTCTCGAGTAGAGCTTGTTGTTGTTGTTGTTGTTAATCTGCTTTGGTTAAATATTCTTGCCTTATCTGACAAATAATAACCACACTGCATCTTGAGGACAGTCCAACGTCTTGGTGCTTCCTTGCATACTTGAGGAGCTCACGTTCACGTTCCTCCAAGTGACTCATTCACCCACTGTACGATCATATCATGAAGCGATGTTTGCATCATGAATGAAAAGAAACTTATGTTGCGGTCCATGTCTGTGACTCAGACGTAGCTGAAGAAGTACTCGCTCATCGCCAGAAGCAAAAAATGAAATCATGTAGACAATCAACAGCTCGCTGACTCTAGCACGGTAGCAAGACAAGGAGGGAATCGCTTGTCCGGCAAGAAGCCTTTGCTCTGTTCAGATGGGAGGCTGATGTACCTCTGCAGGAGAGGTCAAAGGAAACAGTTGCACGGATGTTTCAATATCACTTTGGCAACGTTCTTAAGCTGATAATAAAAGAACTGAAACAAGGAAAGTTACTTCGGACTATGCTTCCAATGACTTAGGAAACCTTACCGGCTAAAAAAAAGGACCAGGGAAGGACGTCCTCGACCAGCATGAGCGTTCAGAACTACATCCAACAATTTGATTGTTTTGGAGCAATTTGCTACCTTGAAAGTCTCTACTTTCTGCCCGAGTTGCTCTTGCTGCTGAAGTACGCATTTGGTCGAAGAAGCGTGCGTGCGTCAACAAGAACCTAAATTTGTGCACCCTGCACAGCTTGCACTGCGTCTTGACGAAACTCGAAGCTGGTGCCGGTCTCCTCGGGCAAAGTGCGGTACAGTTGAAGACAACTCACAGATAAGAGAACTTATCGGATAACTGAACCTAAGGTCACTTGACTGAACGTGGTGACCATTTGTACTCCCGTCATTTCATCGAGGCCGAGTAGGCCTTTTTCGCACTCTTCGACATCAGCAGACACGAAAATGTGAGCGTAGGAAGTACGTACATATTGTATGCGGGCCGCTTTTTGGAGATCTCGATCAAGTTACCGCGACTTCATGTTGCCACTTTATTGGCCGCAATTGTCTGCAAGAGCTGTACATTAACTTTGCCTTCTAGCCTTTAAAACTGTTAAAGATGCATGAGAACAATGATGCAACATAAGATTTATTCACAAGTTTGTTTTGTTAGCAGTCACCTCCTCCGTACTCCCGAAAGGTAGCGAGACGCGACTTTTTCTTCAAAAGGCAAAAGCTACTAAGTACACGTGTAACACAACTTGGATGTCCGAATGAGGGCAGGGTGGTTACTGGCGGCAATTTTTTCTTCATTTTCTTCCTTTCTTCCATCACAGCAAACTTTATGTCTACTTCAATCGATCAGGTAAGCTTCTGCGCAGCCTTGTAGAGTCTGTCAACCACCCTGGACATGGCTGAGATGGTTTTGAGGGCGTCGTCGTACGTCGAGTCGCGCTCCACGTCATCGAAGATCACCAGCACGCCAGTCTCCTAAAGGGGGGGGGGGGGGGAAAGCAAGCAGATATGAGCCGTGGACGTCACGGCGAAGATAACATCAACCGAGGGCAGCCTTACCTGGTCAAGAATACCTTGGAACTTCTTATCTAGGATCATTTGAGACAGCTTCTTCTCCACTTGGCTCGCTGGAAGCTCAATCTTCTCGGCGATGTGTTTCACCTTGAAGAATAAGAAGACGTCCACGATTGCATTAACATATCCCACCTTTACGAGGTCCACACTTCTTTCTAACCTGAACTTTCGAGTACGGCTCGATTATCCTACACAGGTTCTGCTCCAACATGGTCTGGTAGAGTTTGCCCAAATGCTTCTCAACGATACGGTCGTCCTCCAACTCGTGCTTGTAGCCTTGTAGCGCCTTCAAGACGAAACAATAACGAAATTTCGTTCATGACGACTACAAGTGACAACACATTCCGCATTTAACAACAGCATTCTCTTACCGTTTGAAAGTCAGCCAGAGACCGTTTCTTTGCCGCCTGCGAAATGGCCTTCATGGCGTCGATTTCGGAGCCTGAGTACTTCAGCGCCAATTTTCCGCTCACCAGCTGGAGGACATCGTCGGGCCTGGGACAGAATGAATACTTGAACATATATGCACGTCATGATTCAGCGTCAAAAAAGTAACTTACTTTTTCAGCATAATCTTGGACATGAGCATGTACTTCAGTGCGGTGAGAGCCGTGGGGTCATCTATGGAGTCATACTGCTCGAACGCCTCGTAGAAGTAGGAGAAAGCTGTCTTGAAGTCCCGCTCCTCGGACGCGTGCAGGATCCCGGCCTGCAAGTCAAGCTGGGCCTGGAGGGGGGGGGATGGAGAAAGTAATCATAGTAAGAACATGCTCTTTAATAGATACGTCCATATAAGTACGTGCATGCTAGTACGTTCATTGCACACTTTGGTGGGAACGTTCAGTAAGTACTTGGGCTAGAATGCTCGTTCACTTTACGTACTATACATCATTAGTAACACAAAGACTCACCTGAACCTTTGGAGGGATGTAGATGGAATTCGCCGTAGTGCGAGCTGACGTCAGGGCTGCACGAGCCTTTTGAAGATTTCCCAAGGCGTGGTAAGTCTTACTCTCTACCAACTGGACCTGCACCCAAAGGCAAAACACGTTATCTTCGCATAAAGCACTCCTCCAGCGACCAATCGGAATAGCATGCCAGAGCGTGGTTTCACGTACCTCAACGAGTAGGTTCTTGTCGTCCAATTTCTTTAGCTCCTTGAGCAACTGCCCGCCTAACGCCAGCGCGTCTGTGTACTTCTCAGTCTCGTAGTAGAGTCCGATCAACCGAGACTCCAACGACTGACGCAGGAAGGTCCTCTTCTCTTCCTTGGCCCACTCGATGCAGTCCTAGTGAGACAAAACGTTACAAGGTTAAACAAATGCAAGTCTAACCAAGAAACCAATCCGTTCACCTTGCAAAGCTGCACCTCCACCTGGCCCTTCTTTCCCTGTCTTTCCATGTCCAGAAACATGTCCACCAGCCCGCGAACCAACTTGGCCGCCTTAGCCTTGGAGATGAGCTTCAGGAACGGCCGAACCTTGTAGAGGACAAAGAAAAAGGCATCGATCATATCAAGATTGAGACGCTCCGTCTCTTTTTGTCTTACCTGTTTGATGAGATTGGACATCTCTTTGGCCTTGCCTTCCTCCCTGTACTTCTCGCCCAGCTGAAGAATATTCTGCTCTTGGTCTTTCAGATCTTCCTCCGTCTGGTCAGGGGAGGGTGCTTGACCTGGAGAAGCACAGCACGTTAGCATCACGCAGACGCACCCAGCAGCGCACACAAGAACCCAAACATGTTGAAGAGCAGGATGAACAAACCGTCACTTATTCTTCGATGCTTTCGGCAAGGGAGAAGCACGTGAAATGCCGGATTCCGCAGGTCAGCGAGAAGCAACGATCTTTTGTCCAGGCATTGGCACAATCGTTGGACCACGGAAACAAAATTGAAAATAACTTGCAAGTCTGGGATTTCCCATTATTTTTTGTTCGTTCATTTTATATCTCGCGTGACCATATTAATTTTGCCAGACAGAAATGCTGCTGCTTGGTACTGACAGGAAATGGGAGTGAGTTCGGTCCCGGAGAGTCTCCCGGTGGTGGTGGCGCCTTACTGCTGCAGGGCACCCACCGGGGTGGCCCCTCTCAGGGTTGCGGCCCTGGGCTCGGGTGGACGAAATTATCTGCGGCGTCCCCGGTCGTGAGTCAGCAGAATATGGGGGTACAAAAACTCACCCAGCTTCTCCAAGATGAGTTTGGTGTCCACGGTGCCCAAGTGTCCGTGCTGCCCGTGCGGGGCCAGCATCAAGCCGCCGGAGGCCATGGTCGTGGTCTTCTCGGGGGGTAATTTGCAGCGGAAAAAGAGAAATTCAGAAGGAAAAACGCGGAGAAACAGAGCACGCCAACAAACAAAAATCTGCCTCTCTTGCCTGGCCTTAGCTGACTGAGCAAATGCAAAAGCTAAGCTAAGCTGGCACGGGGTACAAGCAAGAACGGGGATGTTGGCGTTGCCACACTCCGTTCAACACGTCAGACCAAAAGCCTGATTCCAACTTGTCTAGCACGGACAGGAGTGGCTTTCGAGCGTGTCAGTTTGGAAGGAAGTCCAGCATGGTCACGGTCCAGTGACTGGACGACAAGGACATCGTAGCACCGTTCAAACGGTCATCTATTTGGTCGAGTCATGGATAAGCGGTGGTGTCTCTGGAGTTTTCCAAGGCCGGCCCAAGCCCGCCGGCGCTTCGGTCTGGGTCGGCCCGGCCCGGCCGGACTAGAGACGGGTCAGGTCAGGGAACGAGGGGAAAAAAGGGGGAAACGTTTTTTATGTGAAGCGCTTGAAAAGAGTGCAAATGCTTGTCTGATGTTCCTCAAAGCAGTTCCTTATTGCCAATGTCTTCTATGCCAAGCTATAATCGGCACCCTGACCCTCCGGGATGGATTGCAAAAGATTCCTTCTCTGGGGTGCAGGAGGAGGAGGGAGGAGGAGGAGGAGACAAGTGCTGGCGCCGACAAACGCTACCAGATGCCAAATTTGGTCAGCATCCCTTTTTGCCACTGTGTGGCTCCGGTGGTGCGTCACCGGGTCTTGAGTAGTCCCGTGAGCTCTAGTGTTAATGGTGACCCAGAATGACTATCCCCAGGTCATTCAGTTCCATGGACAAGTCTGGGAGATTCCGGCATTTGGCACCGGAGCTGATCAATGTGGCAATACTGCTTCGTTAGTCAGCAACGTGTGTGGTTTTTCTCCCATGACGCAGCCGCCGAAGATTGAGTTTTATACTTTTTCATCGTTAACGTGTTAGTTTACTTCACACGACCTCGCGCGTGCTCTGTCGTGGCACCGTCTGCATCACAAAGGAGTGTTCCTCTACAATATGAATCCTGTGTAAGGCACGAGCTCCCCCGAAAGTGTAGAGAGCGTCGGTACCAAGATGTCTCGACACCGCGACGTCCGCAATCTGGACGCCACCGATTACCATGACGACGACTCGTACGGGTCCTCCTATGGCTCTTCCTATGTGGAGGAAACGTCGCTGTCCACCTCCATGGAAAACTACATTTACCGCCGCAACAGCGGCAGCGGGACCACAGGCCACACCCCCAAGATGGGGCACTTCGTGCTCGGACGGTCGGACTCAGTTCCTTCGGTCCCGGAGGAAGATCCTGACGACCTAGAACTCCCGGATAGGATCCGAGAGAGGTGAGATCATGATCAAAGATGTCCATGAACAGCTTAAGCTTTACCTTTTCGTCTTCAAACATTGCTGATCTGACTCGGAAACTTCGTCTGGAAGCAATCCTCTGGACGACTTGGATTCTCGGGATCAAGAGAAACTCGCTCAGTGTCTGGAAGATGTTCTGGACATCGTGGGTGACACGATGCCTGAGCAACTGGTCAAAGAAGCTATTGTCAGGTGAGCTGCGCGCTAAGAACTGATCTTCATGTGAACGACTGCTTAACAACATCATCTGCAGATGCGACTTTAATTCGGAGGTGGCCGTCAACACTCTGTTGAACAACCCCGTCAAATCGAAGTTCTCTCCTCGGCAGCAACCAGATGCTGCATCTGCTGAGACTCCCGCAGCCTCGGCGGTCTCGATATCGGTTCTTCCCCCGCCAATCAGCAGCGGAAAGATTTCCTCGGCGCCGGTGGCCATAGCTGGGTTCAACAGAGACATCCCGACTATAAGGACGACCAATAACGACGTCTCGGTGGTCCCAAGAAGGTCTGCAAGACCAAAAATTGTAGAGGTGGGAGAATCGCGATCGCGTAGTTCCAGCCCAGTAGAATCTTCAGCCACTGTGTCGGCCGCAGCATCTAACCTGACCAGTCCCTGCGACAGCGAGCCAGCCAGTGGGAGAGAAACTCCAGTCAAGAACAAGTACGTGTGCTGACATACCTATATTATTATTGTGTATATTAATTAACTTCTAGTATATTACAGCACATTTTGGGGACAATAGTCTCCTTAAAGTTGTTATAAAACTTAAAATTATATAACATACTGTATCTAGTAGTGGACACTTCTTTTTTCAGCCATAACCTTTGATGGATTGAGCTACAGACGTGACTCACCCTTCTATGGAAAGCTAAGAATCTTCTCTCAACCATACCAATTTTGCTTTTTTTCCCCCTAGGACACATTTGTTCACAATGTGGTCTAACTGTCATGCAGTAAACTCTGCTACAGGACATAACTATGATCCCGTATTGTGGAAAAATGAGTTGTCTTAGAGAAAAAGTGCATATCAGTGCAGTTTAGAGGAGCTTCTTAGCTTTCCATAGAGGGGTCAACCACTTCTGCAGCTCCCCCGTCACAAGTTTTATAGCAGAAAATAAAAGTGCGCTACACTTACTATGTAGAGTATGTTATAAAACTTTGTGAAAGTGGCCCTTAAAAGCAAAACGTTGTGAGTAAAATCTAAACATATTTGTCAGAGCCTAAAAGCCCAGGCCAGACACCTACCATGTTCCAAAAAAGTGCCTTTTCAAACCAGCCTAATATTTATAGCGACGTAGCAACAACGGTGCCCGTGGCTATTCCGTCGTCTTCGTCCAAGACTCCCTCTATGCGCAAGGCCAAACTGGATGCACTGTGCGAGTATAGCAAGAGGAGAGGCGACGCGAAGCCGCTTATCAATCTGGTGGTCGTGGGACACGTCGACTCGGGGAAGTCGACGCTGATGGGCCACATGCTCTGCCTGCTGGGGAAGGTGATATTTAGTAAGGTGCACCTGGTACCCAAGGTCACTAATGTCTTTCCGTAGGTTTCTTCGCGTGCCATGCACAAGAACGAGACAGACTCGAAGAAGCTGGGGAAGCAATCCTTCGCCTTTGCCTTCGTACTGGACGAGACAGGCGAAGAGAGGGAGCGCGGAGTCACCATGGACGTCGGCAGGGGATCCTTCGAGACGAATAGCAAGACAGTCACTCTGCTCGACGCTCCGGGACACAAAGACTTCATCCCTAATATGATTAGTGGGGCATATAGCGTAAGTAACGGGAAAATAATAATGCGTGACCAATTTTACTCTTGTCATATGAACAATGCAGTGTTATGTTTTGGTTGTTTTTTCTCTTAGGCGGACGTTGCCATTCTCGTTGTGAACGCGGCCCGTGGTGAGTTCGAAGCAGGCTTCGACTCTGGCGGGCAGACTCGAGAGCACGCACTTCTCGTGCGCTCCCTCGGAGTGTCTCAGCTCGTTGTAGCCGTCAATAAGCTTGACATGGTGGACTTCTCTCGCGAGCGCTTCGACGAAATCGTTGCCAAGCTGGGCCATTTTCTGCGACAGGTCGGCTTCCGTGAGGCTGACACAACCTTTGTGCCTGTGTCCGGGTTCGCCGGGGACAATCTGACGAGCCCCTGCGAGCGATTGAGTAGCTGGTACTCGGGACCAACACTTCTGGCTGCTATCGACGCTCTGCGGCCACCGCCGCGAGCTGTCGATCGGCCGTTCCGCATGTCCGTCACTGACGTCTACCGGCCGCAGCAAAGCTCTTCTTCCTCCGGCTTGTGCTGCGCTGGGAGAATCGAATGCGGGCTTGTCCTCAAAGACGACAAGGTACTCGTGGCGCCGTTGAATGAGGCTGCCGTTGTCAGATGCGTGGAAAATGGAAACAGCGACATCGGCGGTGGTGGCGACGGCAACGCAGCCTTTGCCGGGGACCACGTGACCCTGGTGTTATCAGGTCTGGATCAGGCAGCTTCAGTGAGTGCTGTGGGTACAGTTCTGTGCGACCCTGCCCATCCAGTGGGTGTTGCCAGGCGCTTCCGAGCACGTATCGTCGTCTTTGCTGTCGATCGACCTCTCACCAAGGGGATGCCCCTCGTATTGCATCACGGAGGGGTGACCGCATCCGCCACGGTGAAGAAGCTCCTCGCCGTTGTCGACAAATCAAGCGGAGAGGTTAGTCTGGTGTTTTTTATGCTAATAATCAGGGATATTAGATGCCCCTAGTGCGTTCACACCACCATATTCCCCCGTACTTGCAGGTGATAAAACGTCGACCAAGGTGTCTGGCTAAGAACTGCAACGCCGTCGTGGAGTTGTCCCTGGAGCAGCCAATATGCATGGAGCTCTATGCGGAGGTCAAGGAACTGGGCAGATTCATGCTGAGGAGCGTTGGGAAAACCGTAGCGGCGGGACTCGTCACAGACATTCTTGAGTAACGGGGAGCAACAACGTCTCGGACGTGCCGTCGTCCGTTCGGGTCTGTTTCGGTTGGGGGATGTCAAGTAAATTAGCTTCTTCCGACTGGCTAATGTGGATGGGAGGATGAAGATTGAGTGCTGTAAACCCAGGCGTCGATTGAAGCAAGGACTTCTGGACAAGTCATATCATAGTGAAATTGCCGTAGGAATGGTGAATCTGGACTCTAGGTAGAAGTGAAGCAAATGAACATTAAGTATGGATTCTTGTCATGTTTTTTGATAGTAGCTCCGGCGAACTATGTGGTTTTTTACTTGCCGGAGCCTGAGCCATGAACAAGTGAAGGAGTGCTCAAAGAAGCTCTACAAAAGAGAAAAAGCCTACTACTACTGCTGCTGCTGCTGCTGCTGCAACTACTACTACTATTGATACTACTTCTTCTACTGTTGCTATTACATCTGCTACTTCCTCTGGAGGAGACTTTTACACATTTCTATCCCAGTTTCGGGTTTCTAAAGACATGCATAGGTTACTTTGTCAATTTGGGTACACTGGCCATGCCCAGTCTTGTTTGCAGCGTTTTTTTGCTGCCTTTTATAGACGCTTTCCAATGTGTTTGCAATATCACAGAGCAATCTCTATACTTTATGTTAAGTTACTGCTTGCCTTCAATAAAACGTGCAACGACAGACGGCCTTGCCATGGGTTTAGTTACAACTCTCCATTTTTTCATTCCCAGCAATGAGGCAAAGGTTCTTCAAGCTACTGCTGACTCTGGCCCTCCTCATCCTGTTCCACGCAGCGTACTCGACGGCAGAGTGGAGGCAATACGCCAGAAAGACCAACAGCCAAATCTTTGGGTCAGTGCCATCGGACATCGTCGTAGAGGTAGTGAAATCAGGCGCATAAAATTGTTCTCCAACAATTGTTTCCCAAAGCTACATTTTACTTGGCAGATCTTCATCGGTCTGTTCTTGGCGATGGCGGCCGTGCTAAAGCTGGCGGGTGACTTCAAAGAGATCAGGGCCACAGTGGAGCTCAGTCTCAAGTCCTGGGAAAACGCCAGGTACGTCCATGGATTCCTTATCATGACATTACCTCCTTGGGTGCTACTGTTACGGCTTTGTGTTCATCCAGGAATCGACCCAGCTTCTACGGCTTCAACCACCGGGGCAGGGCCCTGCACCCAGACTACCAACCCTCGCCGCAGTAAAATATGAATGTTTCGTGTTTAGAACAATTTTCCTACTCATGCATAGTAAAGTTGTGATTCGTGAATTTCTTTGGCGTTATCTTGTCAGACATGAAGAATATCCTCCATGAGGTAGAGGTACGTGGTCCAGTAAATGACCATGAGGAACAGGAAGGCCAGAGGGAAAAGACTCCTGGAGTAGGAATCGATGAGCTCGCACGCTTCCTCCGTGTCCTTGTAGATGAACATTTCGGGCACAGGACCGATACTCGGTAATCGATATTTTGTCCTCCTAAGGATTTCCAGAAGCCTTCTGAACACGTTGCGTTTGGGCTGCTTCTCTCCTGTCACGCCACGGTCTTCTTGGTCGTCGCCTCCATTTGCTCCAGCTCTACTGGTGGCACTGTTGCCAACTATGTCGCTAGTTGTTTCATTACTCTTGCTGCTCTCTTTAAGGTCATCGGCTGCGGATACTGCGTTGGCTACGAGATTGCCGTCTGGTGTGACTTCACGTCCACCGTCATCATCGTCAATGAAGGCCAGAGGCGCGGCACCGGCGGCACCACCATCACCGCGACGGCCAAAGTTGCATCCGTTTGGACGGCAGGTGTCTTTGTCCGTCTTGTCCTCGCCATCCGGAGGAATGGTTATGACCACTGGCACCCTTTCTGGAGCAACCCTTTTCACCTTCTTCAGTCTCTTTTTGAGTTCCTTTATGAGCTGACTGGTGGCCTTCTCCTTAGCGGCTTCCTTCTCTTTTCTGTTGGCTTCCTCTTTCTCGCGGTTCTTGTAGCGAGTGATGAACATCGTGATGAAATTGATCACAGCGAACTGCGGGGACACAGAAACATTTTGTCGTGACGACCACGCTTCGTAGACTTGGCTGATACTGACGAATACCTCTATTAGTGATGCGAATACTGAAACGAAGCAGATTATGACGAAGATGTCGAGGGCAGTGGCATAGGGAACCTGCAAAGGAGTCGTCTAACGATGCTTTGAAGCTCTTTGACTGGTGTCATCACTGCAGCTTCACCGAAGGCTTGGTAGCGCCACCAACGAATCCGATTTTAGTGACGGAGAGCACGGTAGTGATGCCGAGTCCTGCACGGCCAGGAACGTCAGTTTTGATGATCCAAAAGCCGACCCAGGAGCAGAACACCATCAATAACAGGGGAGTGTAGATCTATGACGAAACAGTTCGTACAGAAGCACGTATTCTAAACGTATTTCAGGCACCTGCAGCAAGAAGTATCCAGTCTGCCTCTCGAAGAAGAAGTGCAGATAGGCGACGGAGTCGTTCCTAAATCCACTCTCGAGCTTGCGGTTCGTCTTCCTGGCCACGGCCCCGTGCTCAACACCCTTGAATAGGAACTGTGACATCTGGATGTCGGCGAGCTCGATCGGCTGAAATGAGTAAGCTACACAGACGCACGCATGCACGTGCAGGGTGGAACGGAATCCGCCAAACCTTCCACGATGGAGAACTACATCATCAAGATCCGCATGAAGGAGAAACGGACGTTGAAGCTTGTATTGATGTGAGTTGTTGCCCTACCTGGGGCTGTTACTACTCGAAAAGGCAGCCATGCACGCAAGTAAAGAGAAAAATAGTGTTCCACCCTGTAAGTGTATAGTGGCCACCCTCTATATTCAGCATCAGCACTTACAACTTTTTTCCATTTATACACCAACTCCTCGGAGGGGTAGCCAAAGCTCCCGATGAGCAGAGGGCAGACCTAACAACAATGATGTCTCTCACGCAATTCTTTTCAAGTGTAAAGTTGTAGGACTTTACTTGGGAATCCAGTGGAAACTTCTTCAGGTTCATGTCGCACTTCGCGTGGATCGTCAAACGCTGAGAGAGGCTGACTTGGCCATCCGGAGACAAGCGGCTAAATCGGTTTGGCACCTGCGGGGAGTCACCAAGAGTAGCGGCAGCATCAACCACTTAGGAGATTGGTGAATCCATTGATCCATCGTCGTGAGCCTTTCGTCATCTCGAATTCACGTACGTTCTCACCGTGATCTTGTGAAGCTTCGACTTCTTGCCATTGACGAAAAATGTGTCTGGCTTCCACACTTGGTTGAGGATCTTCCAGTCCAAGGAGACCGCGGTGACGTCCTCGGTGGCGTTGAACGCCAAGCGCTCGTCATGCCAGCTTTGGCGGAAGTAGCAGTCCAGGTAAAAGGCCTGCACGTTTACACGGAAGTTAATCGAAAATTTGCCTTCTTCAACTGCAAGGAATTTCTCACGGATTCACCTGCGTCATCTCGTCCACAGGCCCGATGCTGTTGACGAAGAAGTTTATCTCGACGGTGACGGCGCCCTTGCCGATCCCCGGGCGGATTCGCTTGTTGTAGCGGTTAGGATTCAAGAGAGTGCTCAAAGTGGACGACATCTTATTTGCAAGCTCCTAGTGAAATCGTCGACATTGTGAACAAACAAACGTATTAACTTCAGTGCTGATATCGAAGGGACGAAAAATGAAGCATGCACAGTAAAGTTCAATACATCTTCCATTTTTCAGTGCTGTGCAAGTATTGTATGTACATAAGACACCTCTCATATGCGTGTGCACCCGTCAGCACATCATGTGCTGAATAGACAAAAACCTGTGTTCACGCGCTGTTGTGATCCATAAGGCTCTTTTAAGACTGTCGACTTAAATTTATGCCTCCTCACTCCTTATGCCTCCTCACCATGCCTACTCACAGTAGCAATGAAAAGGTTAGTTCTTCTCCACTTGCATAGGTGGGACACGCACGACTTGTGTGACTAGTGCAAGCTACACGACGGCGTCGTTGGCCAGTCCAAGGAGACGTTGCTTTGTATCCATTTCAAAGGATTCCACCGTTCCTTGACGTGTACAACGATTCCCGCTAGGTGTACACTTGTAAGCTATACTTATGCAGTCCTGGTCAAAAGTATTGCTGGATATTGAGTTGTGAACGTTACTGACTTTAAAAAGTAATTCCTCCCTGGGGTCAGTGGAATGACAGTTTTAGCCCGGACTTTTGTCCACTATATTCCCAAGATTCATATGAATCCACCAACGTTGTGACCCAGCACGATCAACCCAGGAGAGACTAAACGGGCAATACCTTTGCGCAGGACCTTATGCACTCATTCGCATAGTTACACGAACCTTTCCTGACTGATACGGTCTAAAGGCCCTTCTCTTGGTCCTCTTGCTCCTGGCCACCACGTCCTCTTGCTCCTCGTCGAGCCACTTGAGGTCAGTGACACTGTGGTAAGTTCCAAAATCTCTGAACTCACTAACATTCCAATTTGCGTCCACGACCAAGTTATCATCGTCATAATCTAACTTTCCGCCAGCCGTCGGAAAGTCCACGACCACATTTGGCAATGTGAAAATGTCTCCTTCTCCGTCCTCACTTCCGAGGATGACAGGGCCAAAGGTCACCACGGTGGCCGCCACCAAGGGGTACGAGGGTATCCACTTCATGTCTTTACACGCGGGCGGCCCGGCTGTGCTACGGACTCGTGTTCTACTGGACTGTTTCTTGCCTTTCCGTTGCACTCTCCTGGTCATTCGTACGACGAACTCGGTCGAGCTATCCCGCAGCAAACGAGAACGCCTGCTTGATACTACGTGTAGATGGGCGAACCTGGAAGACTCGTTTGCACAGGCACTTTTTGGCGGCCACCCACACCCAGTGGCTGAAGCAGAAAGCCGCTCTAGTTAAATGGACGCGCTGCAGAGTAGAGTGATAAAACGAATGATGCCATTGTGAGCGCATTCTTATAGCCGGAGCGTCATAAATTAGCCCGTGATCTTCCTTTCGATGTCGTCCAGACACTTGGCAGAATTTTCCCCCGCAGCTTGAGCTCAATATCACTGCCTTCATTGCACATAAGACTGTCTTAAGCTGTCGTTTCCCCGCAGCTTATAACAGACGGATTTTTTACCTCCAGAAGTGACTCCCTATTAGAGGAATTCACGCTTAATCTGTCATCCAGGTTAGGGGAAAGGGGGGAAGGCCAAGCTGTCCGAGGACATTATTTGCTACGACACTGATGGACTTTTCAGACGGGATCACTTCCAACTACCTGCGAATCAAGCGACTTCTGCAGTGACTGAATTTTCTTATCGTGGCTTCGATCTTATTATCAAAGTTTGCAGAGCTCAAAGAAAGTTTCTTTCCTCTCTCTCTTTTTCTCTCTCGCTGTGTGTGCGCGTGCGTGTGTGTGGAGAGAGCTCGTATGTCAAGAATTTCACCTACACAAGACAGGTGCACGAGACGAAGAGGGAGAAAGGGGAAATGATGCTGGCGCGTCCGATCTCTCGTTCTATTCACTTCTCACCTCAAGACCCAAACGTTGAGATTGACTTCAATGCAGAATAATCTCGACCAGAGAGAGCATCGATACTTGAATCATTCGTGCGTTGGACTGAAGATGATGAATGATGGATTGAGACTTGCCACTCCAATGTCACGCACTTCATAAGCATAAGGGAAGAACGTTGCCCCTCGTTAGGCATGAATGAGAAACACCACTTTTCACTACCCTCTTAAGAGAACAGTTGACCGAGGCAACATCTTGCACATGTCTATTTTTCCGAATCTCCAAAGACACATCATGAATATTTGGGGACATGACTGTACATATGAAGAAGGTAAAATTTTGTCAGGCGCTGCAGCATGAGGTTGCCGACCCTCTCAAGACCGTGTTTGACATGTGGAGATTTCTGCTCCATCCAGACAAGTGGCATCCTCAGCTAACTGTTCTGCTCAGCGAGCCTGTAGAGGTCCTCCTGTCTGTCCACTCTCACTCTGTTCAAGTTCTCGGCGCCTTCTAAAGAGGCCATGGCCATGGTGGAGGGGGAGGCCAAGGCGATGATAGCGCTTCGCCTTGTTCTGCAAGGGCAGTGTCAAATCTATGGTCTTCGAGTGATAGCTGCTCTTCATTGCGTATCTGCAACTCCACTGAGTTGTTCCTGATCCGCTACGCGAATGCCATCATCCTGGCTGGTTCTCTACTCCCAGCTGCGTCGGAGTGCTTGGCCTTCACCAGAGCTTTGTCAACCTCGCGCTCATCTCTGTGCAGCTTGTTCTCGGCGGTAGCCAAGGTGCTTCGATGCATTTGTCTTGCCGAGTTCCTGACACTTAGATCTATCAATCATGGGCCTGGTCAACGAGACCTTCACGTGTTCCAACGCCAGCCCTGAGGCCACCCAGCGGCTCACTTGTTTCTTGCTCAAGCATTTCGGACCTGGACTTCAGGAGGTTGACGATGGGCATCCAGTTCTCCCTCACCGAACCTGTCCAACTGATGATAGAATGTGTCTGCTTGCAAGACCTGAAAAACATTCGTCTGAAGTCGTGGACATCTTGGTCGGCACTCAGAGCTCTCTCCTTGACCTCTTCAGTCACCATGTTAAAGTCGTCGAAGCCTTTCTTCGCCTCTTCAACCTCACTGCCAAGTCTGTCCAAGATGTTCGCCTCCTCAACTGACTTCTTTTGCAAGTGTGCACACGCGCGCATGCGCAGTGTGAGTTAAATTCGTTCTTACTGTACAGTTCTGTTGAATGCATGTTCCACTGTAAGTTTGATGGATCGTACTATGATGATAAGGTGATCTGGACTGGATGTTGCTCGTGTACTTTGTGAAGGGTCTGAGTACTTGATTGCCTCGTGTCTCATCACCTCGCGACCCACTGCCACTCGTTCAAAGGCATTTGAGCCATCAACACCGCAGTCGTCTTCAT
>JAAUXU010096269.1_pt1 | contig 24113 bp, 27 predicted proteins | sample 7278151 | NCBI WGS metagenome assembly JAAUXU01 (sample SAMN14350113, study PRJNA611818) | marine sediment metagenome | isolation source: surface marine sediment (1.8m) | place: French Polynesia: Moorea | collected 2018-08 | reverse complement strand
GTCAGTTATGAGATAAGTGAAGGGCCCAAATCATTCACACATTCCTACTTGATCCATGTGACTTCTAGGACTATCACAAGTCACAAACAATCATTGAAACACATCTGCGAACTGTCAAACAGTGGCAAGAAGAGTCCTCGTGACCCAGTCAGCATGCCAAGGTCACCAGTGAAGTACAATGAACGGGTTGAGGGAGCTGTATTGGAGCATTTTGCTTACCTGCATCTCCTTGTCTGAAACGTTGGCCAGATGGGATCCATCTGCAGACTTGGCTGAGTTTTGTGGATTGATGTACAAGTTCTGGAGCACGATCGTCTGGGAAAACGTGGGCTTGTTGTGGATCCTGGAGCAACGCTCACCGTGTCTGAAATTGAAAAAAGTGATGCTGCTGGCAACATTACTCCCAAACTTCCTACACTTTTAGCCTAAAAACTTCTTTGGCCGGTCAAGTGAACCGGACTTACGGGAGTCAATGAAGCAAGAAAATTGCGTCAAAAAAGTTGACCTTTTTGCTTTCTATATTACCTGCAAGCTCCAATCTTGAAGAAGAACGAGCAGTTGACCTTATCCTTTTCAGTTCCGAAGATGGAGGCCAAGTACTCAGCCATGATGAACAAGGAGTCGAACGTAAGGTAGGACTGGGAGGACGCAGCTGTTGCCAGAAAACCTGGACGCCGCCGATCAGGGTTGCCAGTTAGATGGGAGCGACCAAGCCAAAAAATTTTGGCCCCCCAAAAAAACAAAGACGCAGGTATCAGATAATTTTTTACGCGAAAGTGGTTGGGGCAAGATCTTTGTCCTGGATCGACGTCAACGGGCACAGACTGGAGTCTGTCGAAGGCTCCGTGTCCCCCCTCCCCCTGCGCAGATGCCTCGCCACAGTGACCAGATCTCGCGCTTTCCAGCGAGGTTGACGCTTTCAACGCCCTTCAGATGGAAAGCACAATACTTTCGATGTCACTTAAACCTATCTGGAAAGCGATTTTGTTTCTTCCATTATCCAGTCGTTGAGCTGTGTATAAAGTCCAGAGGTAGCAAAAAGAAGAACAATTTGTCTTAGGCAAAACAAATATTTGTCTGCCTTAGAGATTGGTCTTTTGCTCTTTTTCTGTTAAATGATCTGGTTACATCAGGCTAGATCAAAATAGGGACCCTCGACACTAGGTGGTCTTGACGCTGGAGCTTCTGTAAAAGAACGCCCCCCCTCTCGGGTCCGAGAAGTTGCTCCTGCGCAACAAGGAGGAGGAAATCACAAGACACCAAGGTTTCCAACGCCTCCTTCTCCATCGTGGACAAGGTCCGTATGATTCTCAACGTTTTCAGTGGAGTTCACATCTCCATTGCAGGAGGCTCACACGCTGGGCAACATGATCCACTGCCAGTCGCTGATGGATCCCGACATGGTCTTGACCGGCGACAAAAAGTCACTTCCCGTGAATCACAAATTGGTGTAGCGGATGCAGGCGGCGTTCGAGTCCACGCCCCAGGAGGCGCTGATGAACGCAATGACGGCGTCACATCGCTGAGGTGGATGGCGAACATGAGAATGTCTTCGACAATGCTGATTGTCTCTGTGACTCGATGGCAGTGGCCTCCATGCACTGACACGAGGTGAAAGGTGTGTGCCAGCCATGGGCTCCACAGATCAATCTTGCAGACTGTGCGCAAGTCCGTGCCAGGAAGACCGATTCGTGAAACTCGAAGCCCGCACTGATGCTCAGAGTGACAGCAAGAGCTCGGCTTTGAGAGACAAGTTGAAGAGAGTCTCTCTCGCCTGTTCCGACAATGAGAGTGGGGAGGAACTTCTTCCTGGACGAGTGTGCGCCCTCTGCTTCGTCACCCTCGACTTCTGCGTCCGCTTTCTGGATCGATGTCGCCAGGTGGAGAGCCGATTTCTGAAGGGAGCCACTGGGGAAGAGATCACCCAAGAGTTGGATACTGGGGAACACAAGTTGCCCGACGTGGTGGTGGTTCCTAAGGACAACTTTACGTCGCCGTCGGGTGAGTGTGAAATTTGGAAGTGGCTAAGGCTATTTCACAAGCAGTTACTTCATCCACCAGCTCCATCTTCGAGGAAGCATGAGTGCAAAAGACTTCCAGAGAAGCACGATGGCGGGTCACTTGTTCCTCAGGAAGTAAGTAGAAACGAAAGACCTTAGTAGATGTCGTTGATCCTTTACGCGCTATTCAACTTAAAGCCACCAGCGGTCGTCAGTTACGTCGTGGAGATCGACTCAGGTGTGCTCCACCAGCAAAATAGACGACCGACCTCTCTTCAGACCCAGCGTAAGTTGAATCAGCAAGACTGACCTAACACTAAAGCCATCAACAGCATGTCTTTCCTGTGTGCCTTTAGCCTCGGAGAAGCCAGACGAGGAGGGCAAGCGAAGGATTAGGAAGATTTTGCCCAAGACTTCGGATGCTCTTTCGTCGACAAGGTGAGTGAGAGTTGTATGAGCAGGAGGGAACAGTTTTCGACATTCTCACCACACTGCAGGTTGGTGAATCTCAAGTCCAGCGATCAGATCATGGTACCAGTGACTCTGCGGACACCGTGCCAAACCTGCGGCGCCGTTATCTCTGCCTCAACAGTCCAGGAGCTCAACCGTCACAACTGCAACAAGAAGAGTGTGCCCTGCACCATGGATAATTGCGACAAGGCGTTTTTCTCCAGGCAGGCGCTCAAGTACCACCTCCAACATTACCACAAGCCTGTAAAGCATCAACACCACTTACAAAAGGTCCAGGCGCCCTGCAGTGACAAGAGCTCCAAGCCATCACCATCTGGCGCCAGGTGCGGCAAATTTCGCTGCAGTTACGCTGGGTGCTCCAAGTCGTACAATGCCAAGAGCTACCTGGTGGAGCACGAGAGACTCCACACTGGCGAGCGGCCTTTCAAGTGTGAGAATTGTAGCAGGGCCTTTTACAGGATACTGGACAAGAAGAAACACTGCCTGTTGAAAGTGTGCCACTAACTTGTTAGACAATGAAGCTTCTATTATGAGTCCAAACTCAAGAGATTACAAAAGGCCATGTCAAAGCCTCTCAAGCGCCTGGCCTTTCCATGATGAGCGGCCCCACGTTGTCTCCGGTCTCCTGGTTGTGCTTCTTGTGAGTGCCGTCGCAGAAGGGGAACTTGGAGCTCTTCCAGCAGCGGCAGTACGCAGTCTGAGGTGGTCGAAGATGACAGGATGAATGTTTATTATGATGTACGAGAGGGTAAAATCCTTGAGCCGGATACGTCTGTAAGCTACTTTCTGCCGTAAACGTAGTAGTGCTGCATTGCAAGACTTGGTGAATAGACTCTTTCAGAGTTCTGAGGCTGACCTTTCTTTTAATCTCCGTGATGTCCACAGTGTTCACCACAACCGCCTTGTCCTTATGAATAGCTTGGTTGATGCGTCCGCTTAGAGCAGACTTGCCCAGGTCCTGTAACATCGGACAGCGTGAAACAAATCGAGTTGAATGTTCCAGAGATGCTGACATACCATCAACCTCAACGAGAGTCTCATGATCACAGTTGCAACGACCAGGACAAATGCTTGAGTTGAGAGGTAGGTCCGAAGCTGGCTAGGTCAAGCAGCTGTATCGTCGTACACTTCTACCAAGGACGAATGTTCCTCGGCTTGTTGTTGTTTTGCTCCTGTTCAGAGTCAGGGTTGTCAAGAAGTAATCCTTGGCCCCATCACCACGTGACCAGCACGCATGGACAAGAGACAAGAGCAACGAGCTCAGCGACGAAGAAGGACCTGCTTGAAGTGTCCGCCTTGACCCTGGCGATGACAAGGCGCAGAGTGAATGGTCAACTTCAGCCAACGCAGCGTACAGAGAGACTGTGGGCAAACAACTTGAACCAAAAAAAAAAACCCACTCAGCATCTCTTGCTAGGTACACCCCTTGGAGTTTGAGAATTACGCGGGGATGACTGTACAGACGCCACATATGGAGGATCTCGGGTGCACCTACAGCGTCGTCGAGTTTATGATGCATGCACCACACGATGTGTGGCACGTTGACCACGACAGAGTCGAAGAACTAGCAGTAACTGCAGCCAGAACTACGTCCACAAGTAAGGCAACAGAGCTTATTGAAGATTGAGGTGACAAACTTTATTCGCGGAGACCGCACTTGTCAATAGTATCAAACTGTACAAAACAATGGCACTTTTGGCACTGAGACATTGTAATTGTCGATTATCTAGGCACACAATTCTAACGAGTATAAGCCAGTTATACTAAGCTCAGTATTACTACAGTGAGAAGTTTACTAAAAGCAGTACTGTATAGCTACATTTCTTGCCTTGTTGTCAGAAATCTACGCACTTCATAGCTGGAGCAGAATGTCTCTCTCATTCTCTAGGAAGACAAGTTAAATTTCTTCTTAATATCACAGTCACTTTTTTGTTAAGTCTTAAGGCTCATCCACCGGTACTGCGACAAGAACGTCAGTCTTGTCTTAAACAGTGGTCTCGTGCTTGGACGCCGGCTGCGGTTGCTGGCCGGCGAGTTGCTGCTGCGAAGACACCGATATCGTCCTGTTGGGCTGCAACGGCTGCAGCTCGCGTCTAATTCGGTCCAAGTCGTTGTAATACTCGTGCTCGTCGCTCTCGGACTCTCCGGCAGATGACCTCGATCTTGTCGCAGTTGTTTGCTGAGAAGTTGCGCCCGGAGTCCGGGGGGCAGCTGGGCCACCACTTTTCAGGGCGCCGTTCAGACCCGGGGAGAATACGGTGCTGTTTTGGGCTGGCGTAGAGTGGTGAAACATTCCGCTAAAGCCCGGCGCAGACTGAATGGAGGAGGGCCCGTTGGCGCCGCCGCCGGAGGATCCCCCGGTCGATCCGGAGCTGGGGGATCCAGAATTATGGACCAGAGGGATTCCCAGAGTGTGGTAGTTGCCTCGATGACTTCCCCGCTGCTCGTTGAGGATGTACTCAGGGTTGTCCATGGAGATGAGTCCGTGGCTTGACAAGTGAGTGAAGTCTGGCACCCGGCCGTAGTTGGACGGGTAATCTGTCGGAAGAAGGCGAGAAACATAGTGAGACAAAGTTCTCCTCCAAATGTCGGCTTGACTGGATGCCATTATCATCATCACTGATCAGTGATTGCTATCAGAATTAAGTGCTTGGGAAGATTTAAGGCAACTGCCCAAGACGATCGCCACTACAGGTTTGAATGCGTCACCACCAACCACATTCTACTCTACTACCGTTACACGTGCTTTTTTACCTGTCAGAAAATACCCTTGTGGTGGCGGATACGGAAACATTGTCTGCTGAGGCTGCTGATGCGAACCTTTTGCAGTCGATGTCACGGGGTCCGCGGACAACAGGTCCATGTACGGCGCCGTGGACCCAGATCCAATGTTGTTGTTGTTACCAAGGGGGTTTGGCTGGCCAGATCCAGGCTGAAGGAGATTCGGCGGCGACTGCGGCGATGGCACCAGATAGTCCTCGTCATCGACGGGCAGGTCGAGCCTCAGTCCGGCAACGTTGACCCGCCGGCGACCTCCTGACGACGAAGTTCCTCCTGATCCGGCAGAGGATCGTGTCGTGGTGGTTGCAGTATTACTGCCGCTTGCCATGACGGCGCCAGTGACGGCGTTCTTGCCCGGAGGTGGGGGACCCAGAGATTTCTGACTTAGCATAGTGTTTCCGGACGGCATGGAGGAGACGTGGTCGTCCTCTGCGGGAGTAAAAGAAAGAACTGAGGTGTGATTTCACAGGACTGGTATCGAGCAGTCGACAGTTTCCTTACCCAGCGACTTCAAAGGATCACAGCTCGCAGAGAGAAAGTTGCCCGTTGTCGTTCCTCCGTGATGACTTCTCAGACTCTTCGATCCAAGCGTGTTAAATCCCTCGCTGACGGCCACGTGAGAGCCGTAACGAGAGCCACGTCGGCTGGTGGTGGCGGCGGCCGCGACGGCCGCTGCCCTGAAGGTGTCTTGGTATGACGGAGGCAGCTGCATGCTGGGTGGAAAGAACTTTTGCGTCGGCGTCTCGGGCTGCAACGGAGTGTCGACGGGTGTGTTGAGGGTGTGACTGGAAGTCGCCCGCCCAACGCCTCCTGGATTTAGGTACTCCTCCGCGTGCACCACCATCTTGGAGCCGCCGAGGTGAGATGACAAGTGGGTGACCAAGACGCGCTCATCCTGAGTCGTGTATGATGGCAGCCTCATGAGGGAGTCCCCTTCGATGACCTAAGTGACAAACATGAAGATGAATCTCACATGAGAACTGACTGGACCATTTACAAGTGATCATACCAAGTATCTTCCGGGGTCCTGGGCCATTTTGGCAAACTCCTTTTCCAGGTCAGCGAATGAAGGCCTGTTTTCTGGCTCCACCAGCCAGCATTTGATTAAGATGTGGTACAGCTCCAGAGTGCAGTTTTCGGGCTGCTTCAGCCTCTCTCCGACAGCCAGTTTGTCTGGCAGCTCCCTAATGTCGTGCTCGTCATACGGCCGGCGGCCGAACTCGCGATAGGGCTTGCTGCCGTACGTGATGAGCTCCCAGACGGTAACGCCGAAGGCCCACACATCCGACTTGTGCGTGAACACTCGCTGCCGTATGCATTCCAGCGCCAGCCACTTTATTGGCATTCTCCCGCCCTCTGCCTTGTACTCATCCTCGTTGATGTCGAGAAGTCGAGCAAGTCCGAAATCGGTGATCTTGACCCGCTCTGGAGACTGCACGAGAACGTTCCTGGCCGCCAAATCCCGGTGAACCAAGCGCCGACTCTCCAGATAAGCCATGCCCCGGGCAATTTGCAGACTCCAGTTGAGCAGAGGCTTCGACCCGATCTTGTTCTTATTGTTCTTGACGTAGTCGAGGAGACAGCCTAGGGGCATGAGCTGGGTGACGAGCATCATCTGTGGAGTTAAAAATATGTTTAACTGTGTGTGTGCGCGCACGACACCTAAATTACAGTCGCAGCTCCAAGAAAGTATCTATCATTCAGAATGTTCCAGAGCAGCAATATCAACTTTGACGACCTTCATTGTGCGCAAGTAAGAGTAGTCGACTCTGTCCGCTATCAACCTTTAAATCAGACTAGGCACAGGGCGAGTACCAACTCTTGGCTATGATTTCCAGCTTGCACTAGCTTAAACTTACCTGGCTCTTGATGCATATGGCCAACAGCTGCAGGAGGTTGGGATGTTCGAGACTAGCCATAATGTAGGCCTCTTCCAGAATCTCCTTATTGGCGTTGGCGGAGGTGCCTTCGTTTAGAACCTTGATGGCGACAGGAATCTTGACATTCTCTCCCTCCGGGATCCATACGCCCCTGTGGACCGTACCAAAAGCTCCACAGCCCAGAATGCCGCCTTTGCCCAACTCTGCAAAGAAAAAATGCCGGTCAAGAACCCATGGAGATAAAAACCAACTGACGTTAGTCATGTTACCTGACTCCTTGATGATCTTTAGCTTGGCCAGATTTGGCTTGATATTGGTTGGTCTTAACGGTTCTGAGTCTTCATATCCAGTCATGACCATGGCCATCTTGGCCGTGTTCTCCTTGGCTTTTGCGCGTTTTTGCCACTGCCAACAGAACAGCAGGATGAACACGCCAAAGATGACGATGCAGCCGCTTACTCCGCCGAGAATCGCAGAGATATTCTGAGTCGAAGCCTAAAAGAAGTACCAAAAAGTTAAACTTAGCTCGCGTGCATGATGTAACGACAGGAACCCCAAAGGGCAACACGTACGAGAGGCGGTCCGACATGCAGTGGCGTAGCCGAGCAGTAGGGATCTTCGCCCTGGTCGGTAAAGATCTTGTGTGGAAAGCTGGCGGGGCAGGTTTGTGTGCACTCGAAAGCAGTCTCGTTGTCGTGGACGTCACCTCCATCAGGGAAGATCTTGTAGTTTTTGCAAGTTTTGCACCTACGGAAGAAGAGGAAAAGGTTTGCATGGTAGAATAAATATGGTTAAATGCTCACTACCCATATGTACTGTTCACAGTAAATGGATACGCACCTGGCAACTCCAGGTCCAGAACACCCCCGGCATTCTTCGGCGCAAGGTTTGCACGTCCTGCTGTCCTTGTCCGCGTAGTAGTCGCTGGAGCAATCCACGGTGCACTGTTCATTCTGTTCCAATCCTACGCACTCCTGGCATACATCCCGGTGAAATCCGTAGCCGTTGCACCGCTTGCACAGCGGGTGGCATGGACGACAGAGAGCTCGGGCAGCGTACGTCGAGGGGACCGACTCGTAGTATCCCTCCGGACACTCCTCGTTCTCGGCGAGACAACGCACCACCTGTGAGTCGGCATCAATGATTGCCTTGTGGCACTTGCGACATCCGCCGTCGCCCAGCGTGTTGCGTGGTCCAGTGCACCCGTCGACGCAGTTGTCATGGCACTGACGGCATTCACGACTGATCTCCTCTCGGTACTTAAAGATGGGGCATTCCGCTACGCAGAAGGGACCGTCACGGCTGTGCTTGCATCGGTCGCACTTCCCGGGGCCTGCACCATGACACGTACGGTCGCATTCGGGGTCACAGCGTATACACTCGCCGCTCCCCGCGATGTCATGGAAAAGTCCAAGAGACGAGTCACACTTCTCCACACACCCAGACTCCCCGCGGATGTGGAAGTGCAGGCACTCCAGGCAGAGGTCGCTCCCCTTGCCCCAGCACCCGTCTGGGGAGCACTGGGAGCTGCAGACCTCGCCCTCACGGATACATTTCTGTGGATCTTTGTTGTTTTGCAGGAGGGTGCTGTGGTTGGGAGATTGCATGATCTTGCGCCAGCCTATTTCGCTTGCGTAGCACAGGCCTGCATTCTCCAGGATGGCAACGGCGCCGGAGCGGATCTTACGAAGTGAGCGGAGACCCAGGGAAGTAAGGGAAGTCTTTACGATGTACAACGAGGAGAAGTACTCGTGAGTGGCTCGCCCGCCAATGATCTCAAGGTTTCTGCAACATCCAAGTAACCCATGTTAGTCCCAAACTTGTTCGAAGAGAACAAAGACACACGGAACATTACTGCACCTGAAAGCCGAGAGGTCCTTAAAGTCTGGATGCACGCCTTGCACGTTGAGAAATCCAGTGATCTCCTTGAGTGAAGACAGAGCCTCCAACCTGTCTGGGTGCATAGGTGGGTGCCTGTCCCCGAAGGTGAAGTTCTCGTGGACCTCTTGGAATCCCTCAAAGCTGTTATCCAAGATAGAGACAGAGCCCTCGATCACGGTGCAGTTCTCCAGTTTATCGATATTGCCGGCGTGAATCGTGTCAGAGAAGTGGCAGATCTTAGGACAAGGACCCTTGCAAGGGACACACTCGCCATTGACGCTCTGTTGGAGGTGATATTCATTGATAAGTCGACGTGTGTGTTACACCCTTAGCAGACCACAAGTCATTACCTTCTTCTCGGGAGGACAAGCCCTGACGCACGCTCCGTTGTCCTTAAGCAGGTGCTTCGGGCAGTCCTTGACGCATGTGGCTCCGTATGCGTACTTGCCGTCCGGGTTTCGCTCCCACCGGTACTTGACCTGGTTGTACCGTTGCATAGGCGGGCATTCCTGCTTGCAGACGCCGTCGTCGTAAAAATTCGTACAAGCCTGAGAAGGAAGAAGATGCAAGTTGACTTTTGCCCCAGCTTTGGGAAGACATTCTTGCAGATCTTACGAGACAATCCTTCTGTGTAGGTCCCGTACAACCTCCGGCGCAGTACTGGTGACAGCACTCGCGCGGTCTCGGTCCAAAGCAACGACCGCCGCCGCACTGAGGGCTGCAGTTGATTTTGGAAAACTGCTGGCAGTTCTCAGGCCCTAATGAAGACAATAACTGGTATAAAAATCTGCTGCCTGCGTGAGATGCTTCCAAATACGTGGACTTGCCTGGTCCCCAGCATCCTTTCTCGCAAGACTCGTGACAGGGGGCGCAGTCTCTCTCCGGTTCCTTGAACTTGTAGACGTAGAGGTACTTGGCGCTCCTGTCGGTGATGATCTCCTTCCATTTGATGGTCTTGATGTGGCACAAGTTGTAGTTGTTCATGATTCCAACGCTGCCTTGCAAAATGTCTGGAGGAGACAGAAAACATCCTTGAAGAACTCTTGGAACAGTATCTTTGCAATCATTTAACCTCTCCATGAGTCTTTTAGGCAATTAATGGCAACGGCATCAGTCATATGCTCAAGCCTTTTGTACTCAAGCCGCCGCCGATGTCGACAAGACCATTTGTCTCGTCGGCCGACGAAGGAAGCTACGTCGAGTACAATCCTGGCAACACATCAAAAACAGGCCTGCTGTGCTTATACCTCGACAAGCATTCAGGTTGCCACTTCCAATTCTTCTTGTTGTCGATCAAGCTTCCAACAATGCGCACGGAGAAGAGTCCAAACAGCACAGGTCTTTGCAAAAATGTTGAACGAGTCCTTAAAGGCCAGAGCAATTGATATTATCTGCAACATAACCCAGCAGGTGCCAAGGCCACCTGTCGAGAAGAGCGAGCCAGCCCAAGCCAGAGAAGGAAAAAAACCCGAAAAACTCAAGGCTGCTGATGTCCGAGAGCTTTAATACTTGCATTAACCACAAAAGCCGAGCCCGCAGGTTAACAAGCAAGCAACATCCATCTTTTTCGTCGACCAAACACCGATTCCACAGAGCTCTTAATCGATGCTCAGCCGCCACCTTGATCAAGAGCCCCCATTGACGTGGAGTTTGCCGATCGCTTTTTCAATTAATCATTATACCATTACAGAGCCGTAAGCAAAAAAGCCTCCTCTTCCTCCCACAATCAGTAGCAGCAGAGAAAAATTCCACCAACGGTCTCGCCGATAACAACAACATGGAGGAAGACAGCGCATATTGAGGAGCTCCTCTGAGGGGAGGATTCGGCCCAAGTCATTTCGTGTCAAACATGTGCACGCAGAGAGTTACAAGAAAGCAAACAAGCAGACTTTTTTCTGCCTCTTCCTTTCTGTACACTCATCCGACAATGAGAAGAAAACGCTTTTAATCAGCGATTTTGTCTCTTCTGCTGCTCGCTGCAGGAACAACTTTGGAAGGTAAAACTGGCCCCTAAAAGAATGTAGGTAAAGCAAAAGACAGCCAGGCCAGCGAGCACGAGAGCGAGCACGAGAGCGAGCACGAGAGCGAGCGAGCGAGCGCCCCTTAAGAACACTTTGTACTGCTAGCATGTTGCCTGCCTCGTTTCTTGCCCAATCTATCTACTACCTGCGAGCCAACAACCACCACAGGGCGGCCGCCGCCGCCGCCGCCACCGTCACCGCCGCGTGCCTACACACACACACACACACACACACAGAGAGAGAGAGAGAGAGAACAGCCAACGATGACCCAAGTTAAGAAGAACTAGATGTGGATAGATTGCCCGCTGCTGCCTGACTGAAAGCGCGCGTTTATAACAGCAAATTTGGTGTTGTACCTCTTCGAGTGGTTGGAGGAGGAGCAGGGGGGGTGGGGTGGGGTGGAAACAGATTCGATACTGCAAGCGCGGCTTAACTGCCAGAGTTTTATTGAAGAATGTTACCTGTAGCAGGTACAGAAGAAGTAATTTCAGGGTAGTATTTCTTCACCTGATCTTCGGACGAAGATCGATTTCAGACACGCTTTTGGCCTCAAAATGAAAGGGTTTGTTAGGACTGACTCGTTAGCACAGGTGCTAAGTGATGTATAGGTCAACAGGTAGGTGGTTACCTGTCGTTCATTAATAGCCACCGTTAGAGCCTTATCTTGTAAGTCCGATAGCTTAAGTTCTGTCTTTTACTCGGGTATACAACACGTGCAGTAAAACCAAGTCTAGACCGAGAGAAAGAAAGAGAGAGACTATTGGACATGACGGCTGGACAAAAAATCCCGGAGAGAAGAGGATAAGAAACTTCTTGGTCCTCTTAATCCCTCAGTGTGAAAGAAACATGATCTCCATTTTGGTTGGGGGGGAAGTGAGTAAAAAGCTGTTGGCGTTGGCCTTGGGGATCGACCACACAATGGCGAGACAGAACAACTTCCGAACTAAATTCCAGGTTTTCTTTTTATATGATTTTCGCTGCTCCCCCAAATACCGGTGTCTTCGGTCACACAGCTCCAACTTTTCCTATCAAAAGTGTTATGAAGCAATATTATGTTGGCATTCCTGGAGGCCCCGATTATTTCAGGCATGTTGGCGAGGAGAAAGACAAGTCCTGTGTGGTCGGCCGGCAACCGAAACCTCGATCATAGGCCGAGAAAGAATCGCCAGAGGCATTCTGCGTGTGCGTGCGCCTGGGAGAGAGTTAGGCTAGCCTCTCTCTACCTGATGGAGACGCTCAAAAAAAAGGCTTCTCTTTGTTAGACGTTGTATGAAAAAGAGGCGTATGCACTTTTTACCGGACATTAGTATGACGCGGGGAGATTGATCTGAACAGAGAAGATGTGAATTGAGATGAAAGAATCTCCTGCATACCAAATTGCCCAAGTGAAATCGAGAGGCGTTGTCAGCGGTAACAGTTTGCTGAGAATGAAATCAGTAACACCGTCGTCATGCAACACGTTGGTCCTACCTCTGAGGGCTGGCATCTCCAGGTTGTGCATCTTGGACAGGGTGACGATGAGAGCGAACTCGTCGTCCTGGACGCTCAGCTTGAACAAGGTTCTACCTCTGATGATCTGCAGTGAAGGCAGCTCAATCCTGGGCACGTCCACGTGAGAAATGAGCACGTAGCCAGTCACTTCACGGATGTTTCTACAAGGAGGTGACAAAGCACTGTGCAAGTTATCTACACATAATAACGATTTTCTCGGTCTTCTTACCTGAGGAAAGACAGGTCGAGCTTCTCATCCTGCAGCCAAGTCAGCTCCAGGTTGCCGTCCACGTAGGTGCAGTTGGTGTACCGGTCCCTGAGGTTCCGATAGTGGTGCTCGCGGTTGTTGGGCACCGACATGCGACCGTTGGTGCCGATGCATACTGGAAGAGAAGACAAAGTTAATACATGTTGGAGACTGAGGACTTGCACGTCACTTTTTTCTGTCTGGTCGCATCGCCACCGCCAATTCATTAAGTACGCACGATTTGCTACGCAGAAGATGCGTAGGTAAAGGTACACGCATGGCTGCTTCACTTCTTCTTGCTCCTGTGTGTTCAAGGTTAATGAAGCGCTCGACGAGGGTCTTTTTCACACCTGAGGCGAACGCCTGAGAACTGGCAACAAGACTTGTTTGGATAGTGTGAACGCGGCCTTAAAGTCTTGCTTGGGATCGGAGGCCCCACCAATTACGCGCGCAGGATCAGCCCAGGCAGTTTGATCATTATTCTTGATTTACGGCCATTTCGGGAATAAATGTTGAGGGCAACGTCTCGACTGTTTCTGGTGGAAAACACTAAGACGAGAGCATCGTCTGGAGTGGATTATATCTTCACGACTCGTTATTATCAAGCCGCACTAACGTGAAAGTGGTGTCTCAACACAATACCAAGCAGCCGCTGAGAGCAAGGAGGAACTACCTGAGGAAGGAAGTCGAAGGGAAGCTTCTGCTCCCGATTCTGACATTGAGGCGATTGCCTAATTTTCATACTTTATCTTTCATAGGAAGAACAATTTCCGCTCCTGCAACGTTGGCGATATTAGTAAGGGATTTTTCGCAAGCATCTTAACAGTGATATTTTGAACAAGTGACTTCTTTGTAGTCATATTCAACGAAAAAGAAGCAACTGAGTTCCCACGCCATTCGTGTTGAACGCGTGCTCACTCGTCCGTGAAAGGAACAAGTGAAAAGATCACTGTAATACCGAAAACCAAAGTGTCGAGATTATGACTGCAGGAGAAAAAGTGTAATTGCGTCCAAGGACGAGTGATCGGTTCCAACTGGAGTCGTCTGGAAATAACGTGACTTCCTAGACGCTACAACAAAAACCTCTTCTTTCTTGGCGAGGAGTAGCAAAGAATCTGAATTAGGCAACCTTGGCTGGCGGCAGAAACCAAGAAGTTGCCCGAGATATTCCTTGATGCCTCGACAGCTTTTACGGGGTGATAAAACTTCAGCATACGCTTTATAAGAGGAAGGGTTAACATTTTCGGCGAACAAATGCATTTCTTGGAGTCTTCTCTTCCGACATCTTGGCCAATTGCAAGCAAAACGTGGATCTGCAACTTGAACAGTGTGTTGTTGCTCCCCCCTCCTCCCAGTCCAGAGGAAAAGGACAGGACTGAAGTTGGAAAACAACATTTGCAGAGCTGGATAGAGGAAGGGTGGAGGCAGAACCTCTGTTTTGGCTGAAGGTTGATGGGGGTTTGGGGTTTGGAGGTCCTTCTGCAGTGACCACGCGCGTACTAACAATGGGGGCTATTTCCAGAGAGAGAGAGGAGAGGGGCGTAATCTGCACTCTTAATCTCGGAAGACCCCACCGTGGGCAAATAATAATTCCACACCAATCATTGCAGGTTCAAAAATCGGCCAACAGTTGGCAACATCTGCCTGAACAGCGAGTACAGCCAGTGGAGGATGAGGGGGGGGGGGGTAAAGTGTTGGACTTGTCAAGCATCTTGCGGAAGTTTACATAAGAAAGAAAAAGGAGTTCAACGCTCCTCCGAACGAGAGAGATGTTGGTTGAGGAAGCAAAGCTTCGGATAGTCGATCCTTACTTTTTCCCTGTCGCTTATCCAATCTGCGCCGGAATCCGACGTCCAAAGACTCCCCCGTCGAGACCACCGACGCAAGTAGCGTGGCGGTCAGGAAGAGGGTGACGACGGTCGGGCGGACCTCGCGGGTCCCCGGCGATTCAGCCAACAACATCGCGAGGGCCTTCAGTTGGGGCCCCGCGGAACCCGACGGGTCACGCCGGGCTCGCCTTCTTCCACATGTCTCCGGACGCGCGTCGAGATCACTCCCTCCAGCTTCGCCCGCCTTTCCTGTTTCTGGCTTTTGCGGATTCCCCTATTTTTCTGTTCCCTCCGTCGTTTGTTTTGTTTAGACTTGAGCGATTTCTTTTTTTTTGTGTCAAACTCGTTCAAAACTTTCCGAAAAGTCAAGAATCCTCCTTTTCTCTTCTCTCACTCACTTCACTTCTTGTGTATGTTTCTTTGGTCGTGGCCGCGGCCGACTGAAACTGCGCACACTGGTTGATCCCTCCTTCCTCCCCACTTTACCTGGAGGAGGACGACGACTGAAAAATAGAAGGGCTCCTGCCAGCGGCAGCAGCAGCGGCGGCGGCGACGACTCCAGCGGCCGCACCAGCAGCAGCTCCAGCAGCAGCTCCAGCAGCTTCTCTACCTGCTCTGCTCTCTCCTCCTCCTCCTCCTCCAAGACGTTTCTGGGGCTACCAACCAACCTTCGGCCCGACCGCCCGACGCCCGGCCACAAGTGGTCTTTGCCCTCTCGGGCAGACCCGACAACGACGATAACGACGACGACGACGACGACGACGACGACGACGACGACGACGACGACGACGACGGCGGCGGCGGCGACCAGGGCCGCCCTGGCTCGGAGGGAGAAGAAGAAGCAGAAGAAGAAGAAGAAGAAGCAGAAGAAGAAGAAGAAGAAGCAGAAGAAGAAGAAGGGCCCCATTTCCCCAACCCGTCCGGGCGGCCCAGCTCATTTTTTCTGCCCAAAATTTGTCCGTCGTCTGCTCTCGCCCAACTTCTCTCTTTCTCTCTCTACCTGCGAAAACCGTAAGGGATCTCCCTCCCCCTGCTATTCCACAGACCCCGAGGAAAAGATGGGGGGGAACAAAAAGATGCGTACGTAGTGTCTGACCAAGTCTGCTCAGCTCGTGCACCTGTGTGTGCATTGTTGTCAGCTCATCTCGCTGTCCTGCACGACCGTGATCGTGTGCGACGCGCACATTTTGGCGCACACCTTGAGGACTGGAGAAGAACCTTGCATGGATTTTGTTATCATCGTGAAGAACTCCTTATACCAGAACAGACAACACAGAGTTTGCATTCCTGCTGACACTGGGCGATCTTATTGCTAGCCAAGAGTGATTCCCTCGCCTGGTCGAGCTGGCATCAGCGGTGTTATTGACCACTGGCACCAACTAACAACTCTGGGAGCTAAGGAGATGGCGGACAGGGCGGCGGCGGCGGCGGCGGCGGCGGCGGCTGGAAAAAAGCCCAAGAGCTATATAGACTAGTGATGCTGCGCAAGCTCGAGTCATTGACCGTACAGGGTGCTCTGGGATCTGGTCACACGTATCCCAAGCACCCATTTGACATTTTTTTAATGTAAAATGCATCTTGTCATACACTTCAGCAAATTTAACTCGACAAGACGCTGATTTTCGGCCCGAGCCCGAGTCATCGGCGCCCATCCCGACCAGATCTGACCAGCAGAGTCTCTCCAGCCAGGGGGTAAATTGTGCTAAATCGCAGGGTGCGCTGTCATACGGAGAGACAAGGAGGGGTACAGGGGACTCAACCCCCTTCCCTCCCTTGTCTTGTGTGGTATCATTGCCTCGCCATCTTGGGACGCCTTCGAAAATAAGTCCTTGTTTTCACCGTGATGCTTCTTGGTCGAGTCTTTCGTGTTGATCAACAGATTTCCAAGTGAGAGCAAAAACTCCGGACAATTCTACTCTTTTCCACCCATTTACTTAAGAAAGAGCGACCGAAATCGATTCTCTCCAATTGTCCGCTCACTGAGGAGAAATTTTACTCCCAGTCATTGTCTTTTTTTTTTGTGGCAATTTTTGCGTGGATTCCTTCAAATCTGTCCCGCCACACACAGAGAAGTGCATTGTGAGGGTGAGGGGTTTTTTGCCGACATCGACGGCGTTTTGTTTTTCGCTCCTAAAGAACTGGGCAACGCCCTTGTCGTTTTGTATGGACACACAAGAGCACGTGAACTCGGGATAGTTGGGGGGGGGGGGGGGGAGTAAAACTTCTGCTTCTTCTTCGAGAGGACGACGAAGCCCCGCAATAAAACGCTTTGCTCCTGCCAGCCAGCAACTGCCCCGATGGGAAGTCGAACGTGTGCGTACGTGGGTAGCAAAAGTGGGAGGCTTCACAAATAAAAGTCGCCCATTGACGCAAAAGTACGCAAAAATACAGGAAGGCCTCGTCGATTTCGCCACAAGGACTTGAGGAACTGACTGGCCTGGCTCCTCCAGTACCGGGTGTTTCGTATTGAGTAGGACACGGACACTCCTCCACCCAGACCGGCCGGTACCAGGTGTCTCATATCTAGTAGGACATCGCAACACTGAGCGCGCGGCGCTGGCAACAGAGCAACGATTCCAGATCAAAGAAAAGAAAAACAACGCACACGGAAGATAACTGGAGGCTTAAAGACTATGAACTTGTCCGTATTAAGCCTCAGGTACCCTGACAGACTTTACAACGATTCTGGCTTATCGCAGACATCTTACAGTGCCCTCCTTTGCATGTTTGCTGTGCATTGACAGTACAATATTATGCAAACAGTGTGCGCACCCACACTCAACTGTGTTCGATGCGCACAGTCGATCTTTGATTTAGTCACCAACCTTGGTGTGGTCAAGCTTTTCATGATGACTGAAATGTGGAGTATATGAGAGCCTTTGCACACATTTGTGCCTCAAGATGTTTTCCCTTGAACGCATCCATGCTGAGGCCATGAGCAAGGTTGAACCGGCCAAAGTGTTCACTCCCAACGCTGTATTGGCATTGTTTGAAGACAAGCAAAAAGGCATATTTTCCTTTTTCTTCATGATGCCAGAGTCTCTTGGCCGGGCAATCCCACCATGGCTGCATCGGCCAGAAGAGCTTTGACGTCTGGTCGGGAGGCACCTTCGACTCGGACGAGTCTGAGTCCGCAACCGCGACTTCAAACGTCCACTCACAGACGGACAGACAGACTGTGTACAACCGTGCTTTGGGCGCCCCAGATCGTCCTCCCCCCCGCCCTACGCAATGCTCAGTGCAGCTTTGCGCATGCCAAGCGCCGCCAATGGATCATGATAGAGGAGGGAGGAAATAATGTCCGGCAATTATTGTCAGGGCAAGAGGGATGCACGCACACAACAACCGACAGACTGAGGAGAACTCATCTTCCGCCCTGGAGAGAGAGTGGAAAGTCATCATCATCGAATTCCTTGGCGTGAGATGTGCCAAGTACAGGGTGGACTCGAAGGAATTGGCTCAGAAAGTCCAGCCCGCTTCCAACCAGCTCATGTGTGACGGCAGCAGCGGCGTCGACGTCACTTTAGCACGGGTCAGCGGACAACAAGTCCTACACACATATCATTTGCTTCGTCTCCGAGCGTGACAAGAGCGCTGCTGGACATTTCTGCGCCAGTTCATGATCGCAACAGTTGCAGTGGGCTTTTTCTGCAGGTTCTCGACGCCGCAGGACATGTGTATGTAGCAGTAGCGGCTGCAGTCCCCCCCCCCCCAAAAAAAAAGTTGCATAGGTCGGTGTGCAGCTGCCGCCGCAGGGATAAGCTCGGAATCTTTCTCTGCAGCGAATTTTTTTTTTATTTTTCAAAAAAGTGGATGGAACTAAAATGACGCCAGCAAGAGGGAAACGCAGGCTTTGCCAAAAAGATAAGGTTGAAAGACGAGGCTTCTAAGCTACGACGAGAAGTTTCGAATTATCTTCCCTTCTCCGCCCTTGGCTTGACAAATGACTCACGTGTCTTAGACCAGAGAACTCTCATGTGTGCGCGCGCGCGCGTGCGTTTTTGCGTACGCCCGTGCGCGCGCGAGCGCGCGTGCCAGTGTTTTTCTGGTTTTTTTACGTCAAATCGGATCAACATCAGCAACAACAACCCTTTCTTATTCGGGAACAAGGTTGTGGGGTTGTTGCTGTTGTATCTTTGGACGAGTCGAGATGTGTCATCAATCTCTTATGAGTGCTTTTTGTATAATAAAGAAAAAACTTCTTGCTCCAAGACATGGCTCCAACATCATGAGAGATGTCAACGCCGTCGGCTCCGCCTCGCTGGGCAACTTCACGTGCGTCTGCTCCGTCATCCAGGGCAGGCTGTCCATGCACCTGTCCGAATTGCAAATGCACCCAAAATGTCCAAATGCATTTTGTGCTGGTGCCAAAGAGGCTCGCTCAAAAATACTGCGGCAATGCTTGCTTTGAGGGCAGGATCTTCCATGGCTACGATACGAGCTAAATCTTTACCAACGTCTCTCTTTTTTTTTTTTCTTCTTTTACTTGGCCTCCCACCCACATGCTTGAAAATAAGGCAAAGCAGTTGGGGCTCACGCACACGTAGCGCACCTTGAAGGTTCTCTAAAAACTTTATGGTCTCTCACACAAGGTACGGGCAGACACACACGTACGCACAGATCAATGCTGCTAGCGGAGCTTTGATGTTTGCATTGACATGAGCTGACGTAACCTTGAGAGGGCAGTTTTAAATCACTCCCTTTGCAAAAAAGAAAAAAAAAGCCATCCTTTTTTTTTGCTGACTTTTGGGACAAGTTATGGAGTTGTGCTTGCACAAACACAACTAGTAGCTGCCTTTAACTGAATTTTTGTTCGTATTGAAGACAGAACGGTTGCATCCCGAGCCACTCAACGCAGACTTGTCACAGGCAAACACGACTGGGCCTTTTGCTTGTCTTGACCTCAGCTCAGCCGGGAAAATGACGTCCACGTCTCGTACGGGGTGGGCAAGGCTAAGTGCAAGTCCAACGGGCAATCGTAAACAAAGAGCAAGAGTTGCAATTACACTCCCCAACCCTGTACTTGCTGTGGATGTGGAACATGACTAAGGAGGAGCCATTCTTCGTCCTGACCTTCCTCAAGCGTGCAGCTGGGAAAGAAAAATGAAATCTGCATACACTGCAGAGTGCAGAAGCTCCCAAAGTTGCCTTTAGCTTTCCACACCCTGTACTATTTTTCGACGTCACCGCAGCAGCTGACGTAATGGCCAGACAAACAAGGGTTCTTCCTCAATGACGTCCACTGTGGACAGGTCAGGGGTAAGGAAGAGTGACACTTGATACACGTCTTCCATCTTTGATGCCAGCGTCGTCCTCTGATGAAGAATTTATGAAGATAGCACAGTTGTCAAGCCAACAGAAGAACCTGTTTAAGTGCAATTAAGATTGAGGGGGCTACTGCTAACTCCTCTACCACATTCCTAAGGTGTCTGTGCTCATTCTCTCCCTTGCTCTAAAAGACTCTCTCTCTCTCTCACACACACACACACACGCACGCACACACACACAGCTACGGTGCTATGGCAATGAAAAACGGGGAAGGCAAGAGAAGAAAGAGTCTCTCTTCTGCGCTCCAGTTTTATTACGGCACCTTTAAACGCTGCCTCTCTCTCCTCTCGCTCAGCTCTCTCGTCCATCATAGCGCCACCGCCGCCGAGTCCGTCTCGCTCTCCCCCCTCGCGCACACAGCGCGTCTGCTTTACGGCCCTCAATTAACATGGACGTCACAAAGCTATCGTCCAATGGCTGCTGGGAGAAGAGGCTGCAACGTCAAGTATCAAATGGAGAAGATAAAGGCAGTTTTTGAAAAAAAATAAATAAATAAAGCATCTCGATCAATAATATAGAAGAAGAAGAAGAAGCAGTTGCTAACTCGAGTGGTTCTTCTTCTCACACACATGCGAAGAATGCAAGTGTGCAACGTGCTGCACGTGGTCGGGTCCGCCGTCAATGCACACACGCACAGGGTGGCCCTGCCAAGTAACGCAAACACAGATTTCTTTTTATCTCCCTATCATAAGTACTACTCTAACGGGAATTTAATTTCTGAATAAAAGTGTGTTGAAGCACCCGGTATAGACGGTGCAATAAGCAAAGAGACCCTGAGGGTGAATGAGGAGAAGAGGGTTCAACACTCTCCACCTTGCCAGAGAGGACTAAGAGACAGCGACAGCAAATTACTTGAGGTGGGGGGAATAAAGAGGGAGGAGTAGGAGGAAAAACACAGCTTCTTCTTCTTCGTCGTCGCCTTCTTCTTGTGCGCGGCTCCTCTGTATCTTCTCATTTGGCCAGTCATTCATGCTCACAAGAAAGAGGAGGGGGGGATCTGGTATTAGAGGCCACTGATCTATCTTATCTGATGTATACAACAGTACATGGGTACGTAAAAGTAGCGCTGGAGACCCCAACGAAGAACCCTTTTTCTCTTCTTTTCACTGATTATTCGCAGCTGCGCTGTCTACCTCTGGATGCATCCACTGGACATCATCTTGTGCAGGTTGATGGAAAAACACAGGGAGGCTCAGGTGAAAATCGTTTACTAATGCATCTGGAGAGGTAAACAAGCGATGAAGAAAATTGCCTAATGACAGGGCCAGAGAGAAGAAGAAGCGTCTGCGAGCAGCATAACTCTTCTCCTGGCTTCTTGATACACTACGTATCTTCCAAAGTTCCATGAACTCTGACATACAGAGTGGTTCGAAAGTGACGCGGGGCTGATCGCTCTGACCGTGTCAGTTGCACTAATGCATAAGCGGGGTCATTTGAAGAGGGGGAGGGGGGGGGGGGGGAATTTAAACTATTGCATTTGCGAAAAAAAGAATTTTGGGCTCAAAGAAGAATTTTGGACTCAAAAATAAATTTTGAACTCAAAAAAGAATTTTTGGACTCAAAGTTAAACCTCATTTGCGCTTGACTTCAGCACGTCACAACCTCATCTGTTGTGCTCCAACTTTCAAAATTGCTCCCGCAAGTGAAAAATTTTGAATCTCCTCTTCCAAACGAGCCCAGTTTTGTAGGCCTGGTACAGTCTGTGCTTACACTTTGGTCCATCCAGAAATGAACTCTGTACGTCTTGTGTAGCCAATTGAGGAATTCTTTTTATCTCTCCAGTGGACTAGATTTTTTTTTCTTAACTCCTTCGTCCTCCAGACAGGTTGTGCACTTCAGTGACTCTTGGCAGTAGCAAAACACACACGCAGAGAGCAAATTTTTGGAAGTCTGTTTTCCTGAGCGTTTCTGCACACCTCCTGAGACCGTGGGAAGCAGAGGGGGAAGAAGCCAACGCTGAGGAAGGAGGTGAAGAAGAAAGAATCTGGAAGATTCCAGACAAAGACTGAGAAGAGTCAGGAAGGAAAAAAATGCATAGGCAAATGCAACGTAGGGAAAAAAAAGTACACTTCAGTCTTGGTTCCAGCGCCTCGTGGGGAGGGAGGGAAGTTTCTGAGCAGTCCAGCAAAAACCGCCGATCACGCTCCAACGTCGTTCTCTATATCCTCGTATCTATCCCATAAAAGCCGTCTGCATTTCGAGAGCACCTAACAAAGAGTGATGCGTCCGATAAAACAGCCCTGGCCTATAATAATAAAGTTGGGCAGTTTTCCAGCCAGAGGATCCGGAGCAATAATGCCTGGGGCATCATCGTCCACATCATATCCTGTGTGGTCTCTTATCTCTCTCTCTCTCTCTCTCTCCAACCCCCATGAGCAGCATGAGCAAGCTCGAAACTAGGATTTCACTCTTGCATTCACGCAAAGTTAGACCAAGTCGTTTCTTGGGCGAGCTCCAGGTTTGCTATATTAACTATTAAGTTGAGCCCTTTAATTCTTGCTCTGTGGCTCAGTTCTGCGTACAGGGTGGAGCAGGCAGATTCGCAATCGTCGTCGGTTTTCCTGCTACCGGGTGGAGCAGGCAGATTCGCAATCGTCGTCGGTTTTCCTGCTACAGGGGACGACGCTGCCTGGGCATTTTGACCGTTACATCCTTCTGACCGCCACGTCCATCAGGAGGCAAAGCAGAGTGACCTTTTGGTTCGGTGCAGGCCATCGTGACCGATATAAGCGTCTGACAGCCATGAACGGTGACTGGTATGAAGAATAGTCCGTCCACCACACCTGGAAAATGAGCTGCAAATCTCCTTTGCTCACCCTGTACGCACACGCAGGACAGGGTGGACCAGGGAGATTGGCAAATGTCACTTCTCCTTCCTCCCATGTGCGTGCGTGCGTGCGTACCGGCGTGCGAACCGGCCAGGACAGGGTGGGTCAGGGATTTCCGCAAATGCCGCTTGCTTCACCTTGACAATGAGTTGCAAAGCTCCTTAGTCCACCCTGTACAGTACAGCATGACGTAGAAGTGACGGACGAAGCTCCCATTGGCTGGTGACTGACTTGTGATGAGTGATTGGTCAACTTGTGCAAGCGTCCGCCCGATCATGAAGTTCAATAAATTCCCCTAATGACTCTCTGTAGATGGGAATTAAGTGGATTAATTACTGGTTCCTTAAAGACTCTGTCCAACTCCTGCTGAGAGAGAAGAGTCTGCATTGCAATGCGAACAAGGGCCTCCTGAGTACAAAACTGTCTCGACACTTCTTGGCTCAGGCCAGCGAACGAATTTTATGTCCAGAGCACGATTTTAGACGCAACAAATAACCTCTCTGTCTGAGAAGCAATCGGCTCTAATTATTGCCGCACCTGGAATGTTAGTGTTTTTCCTCTTCCTCCAGGTAATAGTATTTATGTGCGTCGATAAAACTAAGCAGTATACGTACATAAGACGCAATTTTGCCCACTATGCTTTGAATAATCAGCCCAGCCTAGATTACACCTCTGATTGCTTCTCCTGCTAAAAGTTCGGGCAGTTCCATTGATGGCGCCGGAATAAAAAAAACAGGAACTCTCTCTCTCTCTCTCTCATTCTCATCCTATCACACTGAGTGAGTGTTAACTGAATTCCACCGGGCTAATGGACTCTCTGCCTGGTTCTTTAGGCGGTTATTAGAGACCCCAATGCATAACGAATGAGGGGATTATGGACCAAGGAGCTGCTAGCTGCTCTCAGCGGGATACTCCAGGACGCCCTTGTCGGACAGGCTGGGTGGGTGGGGCAGCAACAAGTTGGACAGGGAGACACGGGCCCTCTGGTGGCACGAGAACAACACGAGCAGCGACGGCGAGTTGGCCACCAACAAGTAGCTGAGTGGAAGCAAGGAGATCCTGAAGCTGTCGATCAGTCTCTGCGGCAACTTCGCTGCCAACCCCTGCTTGCTTCTGGTGGTGTCACAAGACTCACTGTTTTCAGGGGGCGAAATTTGCAAGCGCCATTCCCACTGGGTGACCGAGGCGCCATGGGTGAGGGGGCAACGCTGCCAGAGCAATTTTGTATCGAGTGGCCTCAGATGTCACGAGAAACAACGTCCTCTAGCTCCTAGGGGTGAATTTCGCTTGCAAAATCTGCCTCATCCCAGGCAGATCTGGACCAGGAGAGACTCTCCCCACGTTTTCCGAATGTCG
>JAAUXU010020508.1_pt1 | contig 24114 bp, 19 predicted proteins | sample 7278151 | NCBI WGS metagenome assembly JAAUXU01 (sample SAMN14350113, study PRJNA611818) | marine sediment metagenome | isolation source: surface marine sediment (1.8m) | place: French Polynesia: Moorea | collected 2018-08 | reverse complement strand
CTGAATGGAGAGGTTTAAGACATTGCTTACTGTTATTCTTGGAGCATTTCTACATAGTAATACGTAGCAGACAATCAGGATCGAGAGATTCACTGGTCAACCGTCGTGCGATACCCGTCCTTAGCTTAAAACCTTCGTAATGTCCAGCGCTGGCACGTAGGAGTAGGGGTCGGGGACGTAGCCGAAGGCGTAGTCGTCGCTGGTCCCAGTTGCAATCCAAGATGGCGTGTAGAACGTCTGATCCGCACGAGGATTCGTAAGCAACAACCAGAAAGTCAACAAAAGCACAGCACTGTCTGGTCGGGTATCGCATCGATAATCGCGCCGCTCATCTCGTATATACATGGCCGTACACAACGCTCCACGCACGCAACGTTTCTACAATATGACAGTCAAAACATGCGGTCCTTCATACCTACTTTGTTTCCCTAGGGAAGTCCGGTATGAAACCTCAGCGGCAATATCGACCTGGCCGTCGAACCAGTTCTGGGTGAGGCTGTTGCTTCGTGTCTACTCAGTCAGGCAATGTTAGGTTAGGTTGTGACTAGGCGAGGCGGGGCGAACCTGGGCTATTCCCAACCCCAAGCTGGTCTTGAACGATCCGAACACTGTGTCGTGCCTGTTGCGTCGTACAGCAAAGTACATTTATATCGGCCTCGGGTGCACCAGCAGTCTGGTTTTCCCAGCAAAAGGCTCTGGTTGAAGGCTGCGCCCCGTCGACACCGAGGGCCCATGTGATATGCATTAAGATTTTCTTGCTGTCGTAGGCTGCATTTGCCCTGGACGTTGGCTACACCAAGGATGAACTCTTTGCAGAGGGCATAGGAGTTACTAAAATCAGAGAAGGCATCCAGGAGCAGTTCGTCAAGGCTGACGTCTACTTCGAAGACCTCAACGTGAAGACCATTACTCAGACACCTAAGTACACGGTAGGAAAGTTTCAGTACTGACATATAAGGCGATGATGCGAGCCCAAAAATTTGGTTGCCCCACATAAAAAGGGCCCAAAAGAGATTGAGCCTTTGGGGCTAAAGTTGAGTAAAATGCTGTTATACCAGAACTAGGAGAGGACGGATTTTGTCAGTGTGATTGGGTGGGATCTCACTTTCTACATCAGTGGCAACTGCTAATGAGTGTACATTTAAAAAAAAATTGCCTCAAGGGGCCCACCCTATTGTACACCATTTCGGTTCTAGTCAGCTGTTTATATACTATGCTGGACTTTCAAAAGTCTTAGCCAGAGTCTCTTTCCTTCAAAACTCTTAGAGCCTTACGTGACCTTACGTGACTCCACTTGCTGAAAAGTTCCGCTAATGTGGCGTGCTGAAACCGTTACGTTGTTGTTGCAGAAGGACGACTTCCTGTCAGCTCTGGGTGGAGCGCTGAGCTTGTACATGGGTATGGCCGTGATCATGCTGTTCGAGGTGGCTGAGCTTGTGTTCGACTTCATCCTGAATGCGTGGTATCAGAAAGGTTGACACTGCTTTGGGCCATTCTTTACCCAACTTGACGCATTTCCTTGAAAACTCTTGTCCGAGGTGTTTGTTCATATGCGACAATCAATTCAAGTTGTATCCAAGCATATGAAAGAAAGCATGACTCTGTCATCAAAAAATTGTAAGCATTCCTTTTGAATGACTAATGTAATGCAATGCAAAATTTGTGGCGAAGCACTATAATATATGATGGCATATCAAGTTTCTATTCTATACCAATTTGTTTTGTTCTACGTACTAAGGACTCCAGGGTTGCTCAGTCAAAGCAAGTTAGAGAAAGAAAGAAATGATAGTGTTGGATTAGCACAGGTTCAAAGAGAAGAGCCTCGAACTCCTCTGGTTACTACAACTGCCATTTATCGGACACTTTCACAATATATTCCCAAGGCCAAGCTGTTAAATACTTTCCCTCGTGGACCGGGTAGGTAGGGTCCGGGTATAAACAAGGTTCACTATTGGGTACCCCATTTGGGCCATCTTGAATGGGTCATTCGGTCTCCCCTCCCCTGCAGTTGTTTAATAACACACAAAGAAACACACTCGCTCACATTCATTCATATAACACTACATCTATCTATTCATATAACACACATCTAATTCATATAACACCGTCCGTGCATAACGAGCAGCGTATAACTTAAGGCCAAGTTGTTGCTTTACTTCCGATTTGTGTCAGTGTGCAGGCACGGTTAAATATTTTGGAACCATATCAGTTGAAATCACTATATTCACGCTTTTAAGGGTGGTGCCCTACAGCTCTACTACACGAGGTATGTTCTGCTGGAAACTTTGCGGCAAATGGAAAGCAACAATTTTACGTAAGATCACAAAATGCCTGGCCGAAATGTGTGTAATGTTTTCCTCGTTCCGTAAATTCATGTAGAAAGACTTTGCGGCATAACAGTTAGAGGTTTGAACTTCCTGCGAAGACAGGTTCTGCCCAATTGCGCCAACAGAACAGCACAAAAAAGTCGGTCTTCCAGATCGTCATCCAGCACACTTTTTTGACACAAGGGAGGACCTTGCTGAAGCTGATGCTTGTGGACAGTGATGTTACGTGATTACGAGATGGTATCTTTATTTGCCCATTCCATTCATGTCATTGACTGCAGAAATTTCTTTAGCAGCATCAAGATGAACGTCCGAGACCAGGGATGATGAGACAAGGTGCAAGGAGATAATGAGGCGGGGAGGCGAGCTGACGGTGATATATGCTACAGAAACAGCATATTGCGTAAATATGAAGTGCTCCACTTAGTGCTGATTACCTCTACGAACATACAGGTCATCATTTCAAATGTATGTACTTATTTGTACGTGTAGGCCACATAGTACACTTGGATGTGTATGCTTTTTTATGCATAGGTTTCAATGCATTGTTTTGCGACTTGGCACCCTGTGCCAAGATGGTCACGCCAGTGCCACTCAGTTGATATTATGTGGACACAAGACAGTCGAGTCATCGAGAGAGTCAAAGTATTGCCACAATCACGAGAGGCCATCTTCGTGGAGGACCTGAGCTACCGACTTCATCTTCGACTGGTACCGTGCTTGGTGGTGTCGTCGCACCACATGGGCGCGAGGAACCTCTAGCCCAGGCTGGACAACTCAAAAGCTTTGTCTTCCGTGACTTTCCTGCACTCCTAAAGTAACGTTGGATTGTATGAAGTATTGACATGAAGAAAGTTATGCTTTATTTCACATTGTAGTCATCAGAATTTATCATCTGAAGCGCCAAGAATCTTGTGTGAGTGACTGAAACAAATTTCAACGCATTCCAGGGGCCTCGTTCGTGGTACGAAGTTGCACACAGGCTGGGGATTGAGTAGCAGATACAAGTTGGTAGTAGGCATTTTTTAACATTCGGTATTTCGTATTGTGGAGCAACATATGATGTTCCAAATAAAGCTGGTAGTCGTTAGCATAACACTTCTGCAGCAACAACTGACTTATGTATAATAGCACTTCCTCATTGCTTGAGAATGACGTAGAATTAATGTGGCAACCATGTAATAAGAAGAGCTCCTATCAGTGTGTCTAAGCAACAGAAGACAGATTGAACGTTTGAAAAGTTTTTTTTATATCTTAGCAGGGAAGGACACACACTCTGATGATTTAGAGATGGGAAAGACTAGGCTAAAAAAGTCAAGGTTCAAAGGGTTGTTTAGATGTCGTTGTAGATTCTGGATCTTCCATAGTAAGGACTCCAATCCTGGATGTTGTTGCTGCCTCTCTTGCCAAACCTGCGAACGAGGAAAAAGATTTGCCACGTAAGAAGGTGGTGTTATGAATAAATTGCATGGGTGCACAGCACAGATGTGTCATGACGTGCGAGACAGGCGTGTGGAAAGTGCTTTGTAGTCGCAACTCAATGTGGCACTCATCCCAAAATTATGTATATCGTAGTCAACAATGCTCGTCTTAGTGTCCAGAAGCCTGATCACCGAAAAAATTACATGCGTAGGACAAACCTTAATTGATTGCCTCCTAAATTTGGGTGGCACAAAACTTGGGTAGTACTAAATTTGGGAGTCCAGAAGTCTAATGACCCAAAAAACTACGTGCTACAAAGCTTAATTGAGTTTCCAAAACTCTAATTACCCAAAAATTTATGTAGCACAAAACTTCATTGAGCGCCTAAAACCAAAGAATTTATGTTGTATAAAATTTAATTGCGTTCCCAAAAGCCTAATTACCCAAAAGTTTATGCTGTACATGAACGAAAAACGCATGGTTTAATTATCTTCCTCCTTCTCACGGCTGCTCATTTTGACACGGACTTGAACGAAATACGGCGATTTATTTACTGATCCTTAGGTTAGCTACGACTGCTCCTGTGGCAAAGTGGGCGCCCTAATGTTTACTGAATAATTAATCATCATTATTCAATTCATTGATAATAACATCGATCTTCATTTCGTTACGTTCAGCCTATGTGCCGAATTTGGGCACTTGCTCTTATATCTCGCTGCTGCCAGCATGCACTGATTTCACCACTCGGGAGCCTTATCACAGCCATTAGTGAAGTAAGTTCACTACTGTGTTTAAGTTGATACTCATGATAGTACTTTGCTCAATTTAGGGCCTATTTTCCTGATGCCCAAAGTGGGCGCTAAGTAGAGCCCCGACCGTAGTTTACTGCAGCGTCAGCACATACGTAACTCATTTTAGCATATAGAATCAGGGCAGAAAAAAGTTTAAGATGATTTAGTGAGACCAACGAAAGCCCAACAAACCCATTCATATTGCAGCTCCTTCTTAGGAAGCTTCACAAATGGAAAGGATGAGAAAAAGCAGTCTTCAATCATGTCTGACCCTGGCTGGGCACTTAGGACTGGGTTAGCCAAACCAATTGTGACGAGGCCACACACCAGCTCGGACAAGTGCAATCGTTTAAGGCCACCTTCAAGAGGGAGTTGAAAACATTTCCTTACGTTATAGATCACACATGAGGCGCTGAGATTGCATTACCACTCACTCACTCACTCACTTTATCACACACGCTGTATAGAGTGCCTTATCGTACCGTGTGAGTCATATTCTAAAGTCAGCCTTTTGTGTCCCACAATATGCAACACAGTGCTATGCTAAAGACATGTCACGTAGGGAAACCATTCGAACCCAGAGAGCTTAATATTCACTCTTCGAATTGCGCCTGCTACTGCAGCGTGCTTCACATTTAGCCCTGTCAGTGTTTTCGCCATAGCTTGGTCAAGCGGATACCAAATTCAAATTAAAGGGTTGCATCATGTTGAAAAAATCTGGATTTACGGCAATACCAGCAATTTTTGGGCGTTTATCACGATCAACGCACCCAAGGTCAAACCTATGCATGCTGGTGGGCCATTTTTTAACGCGCCAGTGGCTGGAAAAAGTGTATTTAGCACGCCCAGATATGATAGGTCCGCTGAGGTGACCTTCCTTAGCTCTTCCAAACACTTTAGACTCTGCTCCAGTGGATGCTCATGCGCCACATCAAAGTTCAGTAGCAAGTTGTACCACGTAGATGCCTTTCTTCTGTCAGCTTGCTCTACCTTGGTCTTCCTGCGAATGAATAGCACTTGGCAAACGCAGACATGTAGTTGGGGTGCTCTGGGTTGGAGGCCTCGCCCATGCAGTTGATGAAGCGAGGGTCATTCATCAAGGCCTCTGCAAGAAACAGGAAGAACTGTCATTAGGACAGGAAGATAGTCACTGACCATCTGACAAAGTCATGATTCGGACTCTCAAGTGATTTTGTCAAAGACTGTCTATACTACAGTACTTCAGTGCAATGTCCAATGAATTTTCTTCAGTGCAGTGGGTACATTCGTGCAAAATCAGTCCGTAAGAAAGTCACTAGAAAGTCAAAGTGTAAGTCATAGCGTGGCATGTTACACTGTAATGACTGGAAGCGTGTTATGATATCGTGACCTGAAGTCATCATGACACGTGGACGGAGCCAGGGGCGAGGTGGACGACACGTGTCTTGACATCTTGACCTGAGACCATCCTGACACGAGGAGGGAACCAGCGGCGAGGTGGGCAAGGAGGAATGAGGAGGTCGTGGACAAGAAGGCATGGTTTGTTCATCGCACACGCTTTACCCGCGCTCATTTTGCTGGCACACACGATACAAATAAGAGACTACGAGTGCGTTGCAGCAATACGTTAAGTACGCAATAGCGTACACATAGTACGATCAGATGCAACGATTATTCAGTGCCTACGGTGCAAAGACATAGAGCTGACTTCGGATGAGCGCAATTTGTGAGGAAAAGAAAGAGTTGCAGAGTTGCCATTGAGGTGTCAAGCTGGACATGGGAGGGTTATTGTTTCCAAAAGCGGCAGAGGTACCAGTGCAACAGCAAAGATGTTTTAAATCTTTTGTTTACAAGACTCAAAGATGTTTGCATTCTCTGGCCGATGCATTTGCAAGGCATGAGGAATTTTTGCATGCGCACATGTCACTCCTCAATTTTCATGCATGAAAATTGTGATCATCTGAAGTCAGGGTCAAGAATTTTGCAATCACCCAAAGGGTTTAAGGAATGAAAGAACAACTACAAAAAATTCGTTTCTAGAGAGATAAAACAGCCTTGATGACCTGATTTCTTTTTGTCCCAGGCTAACTTTACCGCTACATAATACAGCATGTCTACAGGGTGGCCAATAAGTCCCGCTGCACGTTTCATTGGTACTAGTTGTCTGCGCAAGATGTCCTCCTTCTGAAGAAATGGCACAGGCAAAGCTTGGAGTCCCTGAGGTCCTCCTTGACGATGAAGGAGGTGACTATCAAGCAAGGCCAATTGTGCCTCGACGCCTTTGGAGCCTTTGGAAGCCTTTGGAGCTTGTTGTTAAGACCAGAAAAAAGGTCAGTATTGAACAAATACTGTGTGTGTGGGGGGGGGGGTGACATCCAGAGCTCGGGAAACAGTTGTCTCTCATATAAAATAAATGTTCTTGTAATTTCGTTTTCTTCGTGCTATTTTTGCTGATTTCGAGTAAATATAACACATTTTTGCGACAAATGATTGAAGGAAGGGCGTGAAGAAGACTTGGTTTCCGCGGCAAATGACATACTTTCCCTCTCTCTGGTCTTGGAATTGACTACTTTGCCCAATAGGAGCAATTGCACTCGAGGCCGAACTTCTTGGTCCACCCTGTACTTACCCAAACACCCAACAACGACCCAACAGCACCTCACGAAACTGAAGTTGGAAAAGTGCTGCTCAACAATCATGCCGAGTGCAAAAGCGACTTTTGTGTTGTTGTTGCTGTTGTTGTTTCTCCTGTAGCGAACACGCGTGCATTGGGACACTCGACATGCTCAAATTTGGCAATTGCCGAAACTTCGTTTGCCTCCACCTTGTCCGAACGCCCGTCGATTGCGCATTTGGGGACTGGAGATGACGACAGGGTCAATGGAGGATAACTCGACTGAAGGACGCCCGGCCACGAAAAAGCCACCTCGACGATCCACAGAATCTCCTGCGTGTAGGGCAAGCAACTGTTCTTTTTCAGGCCTGACTTGTTAGTTCGGCATCATGACTCACGCACATTTGGCACAAGTAAAATTGGGCCAAAAGCGAGATGGACGTTGACGAGACCAACATGTTGGATTGGCCTTATTTACCCCACACACTCGGTTATCTCAAAGGCTCAGTCTGCTTTGAATAATCGAGAGTTTCACAAAAAGTAAAAAGTCTGTCCTGAACAAAGGAAAAATTCCGTCGGGAGCAAAATCGTACAAAAGCATGGGATATTGACACTAATTGAAGTTGCAAAAATTAAATGTTTTCTTCATTTCTCGGCAAAGTAATCAATATTCATTCCGTGCACATCACTACAGAGCAGAGAAATATGTCTCTTTGTACCAACGATGAGAAAATCCATAGTGTCCCGACCCGTCGTAGCACCACTTTTTCCGAGGAAAATGATGCTCAGTAATGGATAAATACCCTGTAGGACCAGGGAACAATGCTGAGAATTGTTTGGAACAGATTCCATTTCCACCTATGAATGACATTGATTGCAACACTCATTGGATCTCACATGTACGTGAGACTGAAATCAGCCCACAGGACAAATAAATTATTTTTTACCCTACCCTTCAGAAAAGTTGAACAGACTTCTTTTACCAAATTTACATGAGTCAACCCAATTAATGGTCCTCTCTACTTTAGTGGTGCAGTTAGCACCTTCATTGGGAGGGGGGAAGCTCTAGTGTGTGGAGGACTAAGAAATCGTCCGCCACATGAACATGTAAGTGATTGTTTCTTGGATGATGGATGCAGTGGTGGTTGGAGGAAGGGTCCTAAGTTACTAGCACCAAGGCCGTGGTGCGAAGGGAGTAATGCTTGATGACAATACATGGTGGATGGGAGGAGGTGAGTTGCTGGAAATAGACATTCTGAAACTGATGATTGTATACTTCCTCATGGAATTTTTTTCCGTGAAATAGTCCTAACCTGTGTCACATACTGTTCTTTCTTTATACAGGTTATGGTGGATTAAGAGGACATCCACAACAACACCCAGTGGAAACATGAGTGTATCATGGTGACACTGGAGGATTTGAAACTTATGTAGATTTACCTTTTCCAACCTCTGATCACTACTGCCTTGTGAAAGTAGGTCCTGACAAGGTCTTCTACTACAAGGGCTGGCCAAGAAATGAGACTTACCTCTTTGACATACCCACAAAGAAATTTACATTGATTGACCTCCCTTCCCTACCGTACCGAGCCGCTGGTACGTAAACTTAACTCGTGTCAACGGGCTCGAGGTACTAGATGACCACATTTGTAGAAACATTGATATAAAAGTGAGAAGCTATAAGGGTATTAAAGTGATGGAAGCTGTCACGTACAAAGATATGACAGTATGAAGTTCATTCTAGTACATACACGGGGTGTACGCTGGCCATGTCATCCGAAACAAATCTAGTAAAATTGCTCTGGGAGCCTTTGGCACCAGCTTCCTTTGCAAGGGTCCGCACTCCCCGGGGGCTTGTAAAGGACGACGGTCCTTGAGACAATTGGCTATGCGTAAATCATTGATGTGGCCGCCGGCTTGTATCCAGCTTGTATCCGGCCTCAGTCTGCATCATGATTCTTTTCCTTCCTTCAGTCATGATGTACAAACTATGTGTTTCAGTCTATGATCCTTGTTTGGGTCTTGGTTGAAAGTTGGGAGATGGAAAGAAGGGAGCGCACACCAGACACTTATAAGGGGTCAATGTTTGGTTTGCTGTGCTAAGGGTCAAATCAAATTGACCTATTGTTTAGTGTAATTGACACCCTTGCACTGGCAGATGGCGCACCAGAGGCACCATTGATCTGTAGTCGACAACATCTTTCTGATGGCACTCAAAATATATAGGGACCGATCTAGAATGAATTGGTCCAAACTTCATTACTGACATCATAAATGTTGTCTCACTTGGTGATAGGTCAGTCTTGAAGGTAATGTGGTCGGGCAGTAGCACTAATAATTCAGCGGGCAGCTGATGGCCCAGGGAATGGTTTTCTGCCAAAGGTTCATTCATATGAATGACATCGATTGCAACACTCATTGGTATTCACGTGTGTGTGACTGAAATCAGCTCTTTTCATGGTCAGTGAGCAGAAGGAGAAATTTCAACTGCATTTACTATATTTTTTGCTTTAGGGAAGTTGAACCAACACCTCATTGCTACTGGTATTTTTACAGATGATGGTGCGGGATCCTCAGAGCTTGAGGACTTGACAAGCTTCACCTCTCTGTGCAATGCTTCTTCTTGCGACACAAAACCCTCACCGACACATTCGATTGCAACTTGAGAATGGATTTCGCACATGAGACTTACCGATCCAACATGTATTGTCCAATGCAATCCATTTCCAAAGTGATGCCAAATCAAATGAAAAATTTTTCTTTACACTTTTTATCACTTTTTGCTGAATTGCGCTTTTTGCAACGAACAGGGAAAACCCCGTGAATTCCCCCCCTCACTTTCTTCCACACACACACCACACTGCCAGGCTTTTAGTCCGGCCCTCCGTGCCAGGTCATACGTTTTGAACCTCGAATACCTTTACTAGTATACTCTGATGGTGACCAAAGTGGTCCGAAACTCAGTGATCCCTCTTGACTGCAGAAAATTTTTGCCATTTTTCACTGATTTGGCATCACTTATGGATTACTTGAATCAATCTGCTGTCTCGGTAGGGATTGCGTCAGTGGGGACTGTGTCGCAACATCGCGAAATGAGCCTGAAGTCTGCCGTCAACCAGGCCTAGGTCTTGCTGAGCACCGAGTACATCTCTGCAACGTCTGCCGATCATTGAGGAAATGCTTGCAGCGCCGCGTGCGTTGATTCCATCTGTGGTTATTTTGATTAATCTGCCAAATTGCAGGTTTGTGTCACAGTGAGTGGCACAATTAAACTCTAACTCACTATGATGATTGTCCATGACCCAGAGAAGGTCCTCAAAAAAAGGATTAATGGGAAGTAATGAGTTAATTTTTTTTAATTACAAGCCTTAAACTTTTTGTGTGCGCAGCTCAGGGGTGAAACAAAACAAGTTGTCGAGGGGTGAAGCAAAAAGTAGCAGTGACCTTTTCAGCAATTCAGCAGGTAGTTGCGATGAAGGGCAGAATTGGCAGGGGGTAAAGGGAAAAGGTGACAGTTGCAATCCAGAAAGTCTCTTTGCCCTGGCTCAAACCCAAAACTGTGATGCATCGGGAGCCTACAGCAAAAATTACCAGAAAAATGAACCTAAAGTTCTGTTTTTGTCCCTCTAATTGCAGCAATCATTCACATACCATTCCGAGGCCCAGATTATAGCAATCAGTGCCCATTTGAGTTGTTGCAGGAACCAGCACAGACTCTACATCAAAAGAAAACTGGGGAAAAATCTTGATTTACTGTGTTCTGCACAGAAATTCTAGGTAGACACTAGAAAAAGAAATATTGTATTGGGTATTGAATATTGCGCACCCACAACTTGGCCGCCATTTTGATGAGAAAATGCTAAACCCGTGTTTGGATTTGATGGCCACCAAAATTTACCTCAAAATTAATAACGTTTCGCACAAGCACAGAAAATCATCCCATCATCACGTCGCATCTAAAGCATCTTTCCTTTTCTGATACAGCGTTATAAAAATGTCAACAGTAATCATGGGGTCCTCTTGTCTTCTCTAGTGGGCTTTTTTGGACGGTCACACAGATATGCATAGCACGCATATTTAATGTGACATGGGAAAATGGGGTAAAAATTGCCCATTTGAAACACGTACAAAAGTTAAAAACCTAAAGGGCTCAAAGCTGGATGACCAAAATTGAAAAGTTAACATAAAGGTGAAACTTTGAAAAAGAAAGTGGCGAGACAAAAGGATCAACGTAGAATTCCATTTTCTTCATCGAACTTCCTCTAAAGTTCCGTTCGCCTAAAAATCCGTCGTCTAGTGATGTCCACCCAACGGTTGAGTCATGGACAACTCATTGGCTGCACGCCGACAGCTGTCGCTGATGAGCTTGACAGTACCCAATGAGTAAAGATCTGCCGAAAGTACAGTGCAGTGGTGCAGGTACTATACAGGGTGGCTCCAAACAGTCTCTGCACCTACAGCGATAATTACATAAAGTGCGAAGGGTGCTTGGAGTCACCCCGTATGCAATATCCCGCTGTCACCAATAACACTTTGTCGTGTTCAAGCTCTCCGGAGGGCAGCAAATGTTAATAGCATTCTTGAAATGGATGAGGGCAACGCATCAGCAGCCGACAAATCCACTCCTGACAGCGGCACTTGGCGATAATATGGGAAAACGCATCGGCGGACATGAAAGTGCCAGCATAATTAACATGAGGGGTGCAGCAGATGTAATTAAAGTTGCACCATTTCCTAAAGTTTCTGCCTTGTCCACATCTCATTATGCTCAGAGGAGCTCCCTGGGCTAATTAAAACGTCCTCCTCCCCCCCTCTGGTTTCCATGGATTCTTCACGTATTCACGCACATTCATGGATGAAGCTGAGTTCAGGAATGTCACAGAAAGTCACTGACTTTCGAAAGGAGAGGCTCAAATCCGTAGCTGCGCAAGTGAAAGTCTTGTGTTTTCGCATATGCAGAAACACAATTTGATCCGTGATAAATAGGATTCCAAAGAGTTCGAGTTCGGATCTTCAAGTGGTTTCTTGTCACAGACTGTTTATAAAATCGTCTTTCAGTTCAACGGATTTTATACAGTGCCATTAGCCCATTGCCATTGGCAATCTGTGACAAAATAGCTGGAAAATCCCAGTCCTACGGCAATAAGACATTCGGGTTCGATTCGACCAGATCGCGATGGCCACAAAGGCTGTCCAAAGTGCTGGACTTCAGCTTCCTAGACTCGAAAGCCTTGGAGAGTGGGACTGTTTGTTACTCCCCATATACCAGGCCCATTTACAGTGGAATCCAAATTCAGTGCATTTCAATGACAATTCGCCCCCAAGACTTCTCGGGATCGTTGATCCTGCTAATTCTCGATTGGCAACAAAGGTTGTCTAAGGTGCCGGACTTGACCTGAGATCTAGAGTGTCGATCGAGGTCCTCCAGCTTGGATCAAAACACACCTACGACAAGTAGAGGACTTGGGCGTATGGCATGACTACTTTCGTAATATTCTACAACTGTATTGCACGTCACATAATCAGAGTTGCCAAGTTTCGACGCATTCAAGGGTGACGCCAACGTCGTCAATGCTGAAGACGAATCCTTAGCCTTAACCTCTGCCTGACCGAGTATCGGGATCGAGCATTGTTTCTTTACTGCCTCTCCCTGCATCTCCTTACCTGGCACGTTCATGGCCGCGGCCTCCCCACTGAGGACGGTGGCGACGATGCCGACGACGAAGAAGGAGAGGAGGAGGCGAGGGGATGAGGATGTCCAAGAGGGAGACATTTTTCTTCGGCAAATGGAGAGGCTGCCTTAGTGCTGCAGTAGGGAACAGAGTTAAAACTTACCCAAACTTTGTCCCAATTTAGATGAAACTCTGGAAGAATATATGCATTTGGGGTGATTGTACACCTCTGGAGGAGGCCTTTGCAAACTTTGTGTATTAGGCTGGGTCTAAACAAGTCGTAGAAACTGTGATTAATAAAGTCTTAATACTTTCGCACACTTGTTTCCTTGGACAATGAGGCCTCGTGGCAAGATGACACCGATCCCTTCCTACATGGCAATTGCTATGGTGTCATTGAACAGGTGATTCCACGTCCTCCACCCCACCCACCCCTCCACACACAATTATGGTGACCAATACAGGGTGTCCTTGACGAATTCGGACAAGATCTGTGACTCTAAATCCCTTGATCCAGATGTTTTTGCATCTGAAATGTTTTTGCATCTGAAAAAATGAAAGATTATTTCCAAAGTCGTTTTACACGCAGCAGCCGTGTCGGAGCGTTAATGTTCTACGGCGTTTCGGTTTAGGAGTTCCAGCATTCCAAACCTCGTCTAGGATGCTCTGTATGTGTGTAAAACGTATATAACCTTTTAAGCTCAAACACATATACTGCTTTTTCAACTACTGGTGAAGTAGAGCCACAGGGACCAACCCAAGATTTTTGGGTAGAGCCCCAAAATGTCCTGCAGGTCTGCTCACCTCAGTGATTCCAATGCACGTTTTGCTTTGATTCTCTCTCTCTTAATGCTTCTGCATTATGAGACCAACGTCATGAAGAGAACCCCAATTTATAGGCAACCTTTCACTTGCTCTCGAAGAGAGCGCCCGCGCGCACTCGCACTCATGTGTGCTCGCGTGCAACAAAGGTCGTTTTTCGCAATGTGCACAAACGCACACTGGAGGTGAACTGAAGGACAGACACGACGAGGACGTGCAAACTTTCTTCAGTGATAGCACTGACAATGTGGGGAACACTTTTTTTAACGTTAGAGATATATGCATTTGAGGTAGATGTGGAGCGAAATAACAATCTTAAGCATCGTCTTGTAACGCTGAAGTCTTTCAAACCAAGGTCGCCGGCAGTCAACACAGACTTGATGCTGAGCTAGGACGTGACCTCCTGTCCATGTCATCCTCCCCCCTACTACGGTCACTGGAATTGCATTGCCTTCAGGGGCCTCCACAAAAACCTAACCAACTTATATGCATGCTCTATGTAGGACGCAATGTCCATATCGACACTTCGAAGAAGTCTCAACGGGGTTACTGTCGACAGCCAACACAGTCTTGACCCTGAGATGACATTGGACGTCCCCTCTAACTGCATCTAGATCAATCATAGGCACTTTGTGCACATACATTTCCATGAGTAATTTACACTATATTAAGTTTTATGCGCCACAATTTGAAGCTTGGGCCTCAAGAGGTCACTGTCGGCAGCCAACGCAGCCTTGATCCTAGCATTGAACTGGACTTTCCCTCCGAGACCGGAATCAGGGTGTCCGAGGAGGATCCGGATCACTTCTCCTACTCCGTGATATCGGCCAAGCAGAATGTGACAGGAGAAGCCACATGATGGCAGAGGCCAATTGTGCAAACATCATTGCTTCAAATACATCTTAAAAAGTGTCATCTATTTAGGTCCACACACTGTGCACTTAAGTACGCAACCGTTTGCTGGCCAAAAAATTGCAATTGTTCCTTCCCAATGTTTGGCTTCATTGTTAAACGCCTCTTATCATTGGCCAACACAACTGACACGTGTGAGCACGCAAAAAGACTTTTCTTCATTCCTTATCATTACTTTCTTTTCATTCTCCACAACCTTTTTACGCTGAAAGGTTCAAAAAATGTGTCTCAATTCCGCTCAACATTTCCGACAAAGGTCGGCACGAAAAAGTTGCCTTGTTTATATAGCTTCACAAACTACAATTGTCATAGACGCCTCCGCGCGTTCGCAGACGCTTTGTGTGAAAAACTTTGCATGAAGTCGGTTTGGTCACCGGATTTTCATCCTTGCAATTCCCTTATCGGAATTCCGGCCTCGCTCGCGTCTACGCTACTGTTTCTCTGTGCCAAGTACTTACAGGGTGACTCCACCGTTAGTGCTTTCACCCCCACAGGATCTCTGCATGTGGTGCAGAAAACACCACTGGCACTTGAAATGTAAAAATCATCACTGAAAGTGTGTTTGCAGCGCACCTCGCACATTTGAAGGACTGCAGAGTAGCGTGTGTCCGGAGCAACACCCGTGTTAGACACTTTCAATGTAAAAACATGTCTCAACGTACCAGTTGTGGGGAAATGTTGTGCACAGTTAAGGTTGTGACACGTGTCGCTGACGAGGCCACTGCTGGGCAAGGCCTTGATGGACTCCACGATATGTGCACTGCAGGCCCTCATATCCAGATATGGTAGTCCGGGCTTGGAGTCAAGGGACTCCTCTTTTCGGAGTTTCTGCCACGATTTGCTGTAGCACTTTTGTCATCCATGCACGATGCAGATCTGCAACATTGTTTTAGCCGGGATCTGCTTGCTTTGTGACCTAAGGTCGCGGTGACCTGAGGAGGCCCGAGAGGTCTCCCATCATGTGTGCATGACATTTCCTCGTACCGGGAACAGTAAAGAGAGCTCGAACACACTGAAATGAATAAACTTTAAATGTAAAAACACCTCTTCGTGTGAGATAAAGGTGTGTTTGTTTGGAGTGAAAAGCACCCTTGGGACGTTATATGGAAAAACATTTCCGAATATTGTGTTCGGTGCATTAGCAACCACCCTGTAACATGGAGCGAGCGAGGAAAACCGTGCATTCACGCGTCTCCGAAGTCCAATGCGTCGACGAACTAAGACAATCAACCCAATCGTATTTTATTACAGGCAAAAAAAACTATGCATCCTACATACAATTCGACGTCTGCATAAGTGTGCACAGCAGAAGAAAGGAAGCCTATAATATAGGAGAAAAAAATATCCCCTCGCACCTACCCAAATTGCCCCTTACCCTTAAATGGGATGTTTGCACGAAAATAGGTAGTCAGTCTACGCATGCGTACAGGGTGGGCACGAAGAACCGTTCGCAACTCAGCATTCCTGTAGTGTTGGCAACCCTGTTTCACTGAGAATAAGCTTTTGTCGTGTGTCAGCGTCAGTGATATCACACGCCTGCTACTAAACTGTTTTCAAGCCATCACATCGAGTGTTTGTGACCACCCTGTACACTAACGCAGTCGAAAGCTCTGTCGGTGGTGAGTGATTGACTGCTTGATTGACTCTGCGGTAGCAATTAGAGGTGACATCTTATTCGAGATCTTGAGTGACAAAGATAACTTAAGTCTGATCCGAAGAAGTATCTGGCAAGACGGGTAGAGAGGGATTTTCTGCTAAAAAAATAGACTCAAAATTAACTACGAAAGTTAAGTCTCTGCTCCTGCGCCAAATGGTCATATACGAATACATTATTTTCCGAATGAGGATTGCAAATTGTGATGCTCGTAAACAGTCACAAACTGAGGAAGAAGTTCACCAAAAACCATGAGCCTGAAAAATTCGAATAAATAGATCCGAATCATCTCATCCCGACCCCACCTCTAGTAAGAATGACTAATGTGGGCAGTGTCAAGCTTCATTTTCGTCTGCAGAAGCAATGCCCAACGCATCAAATCAGGTCTTTGGTGCACAAAGAGCCATAACAGATCAATATCTCCGGCCTAAATTGGCACGGCAACTCTCTTACGCACGTGATAAACGACACCTTTAATAAGGCCATTAAGTTATTCCACCATTCAGCGCACGGACACCGATTGTACAGATTAGTTGGGCAGACGCAACAGAGGCAAACGCGCGAGTACATTAAAAATAACTTATGTAAGACTTCGTCCTCCCCTCCATTTGTCAATGTGCAAAACTATACTGGATTCTGGATTTGCATTCAATCCCCCCTCTTGCCAATTTGAGACTTAAACACTTGAGGAATCAACATATTGGTGGCAGACGTAGTCGGGATCAACACAAGGGGGATTCTAGGGAGGAGGGGACGTTTTCAACCACAAATGGTATGGAACGAAGAAGAGAAATCACCACAATTCAACAGTTCCTCCACTCGTTTAAGGTAAGTAGTGGAATTATGTTAACGCTAAACTTTGTTACATCGATCTTCTGTTGGGTTAGGTCAGTGACAAGGCGCCCAGACCTTGGCCTACTAGGGGTGTTTTAAGGACTACGAAGGGGGGAACGGAAAGGGGGGTAAACGACCCAAGACGCCCCCCCTACACCCTCATGATTGGCAGGTGTCTTCTGCTTGAGGACATGGGTGATCCTCCAAAATTCCTCGTCAATATAGCGATTCATTCTTCTTTGTTTTTGCAGTTTTGTAGCTTGGGCCTGTACTTCAAACTCAATTCAAGTTTCTCAAAACTGACAACATTGCTCCATCTGTAGGATTATGAGCCTACTGAGAAAAAGGAAAATGTCTAATAGACCTTGGGACAAGAATTTTCATGCAACATTCAGCCCAAATTCATTGTCTTAGGTACGTTAAATGAAAAATAATGCCAAAGTATGCTATTCTTGGGGATAGAATGAGGTTACCTAACTTTCTGCGCGTAGTAACTAAAGATCACTGAAGCATTTAATAGTGGGAAGAGTGATGAAGAGGAGTACAGTAGATCCCACCTATGGTGACACCAAAAATGCATGGTAAGTGCAACAGGTATGATGTAAAAGTGCCGAAGTGGATTATGCATGAATCCAGGGTTGCTGCTTTGTAGTGTTTTCAATGAGTGCAGTGGGACAACGCTTAAATCAAGCACTGGCAGAGTAAATCAAACGGCCGCATGGATCAAAGTGAGAATCCAGCAAATACAACAACTCCTACATATAGCATACAGACTCTACTATTTCATGGATCAATTGTCCAGCTCTTTAGTCTATTTGAATTGTTCAAAAAAATCAGTGAAGAGCAAGTCCAATTGTTTGGGGGATTTTTTTGAAGTGATCAACCTCATGATCACAGCACACAGTGTCATGACATACAAAATAATTCAACTTGTTGGAGAAAAAAAACCCTTCAAGCCTGCTCCAGAGACTTCAAATTGTCACATGAGCTTTAAACCGTCATCAATCAGCTTTCATTGCTTTCCTTAAATGATGGCGTTTGAACTGAAATTGCCTGCATAAGTCATGCATCGAATATGTCGGTCCTAACTTGACAAACATAAGCGCGTTCCACTGCATCTCAATCCGGTTCACAAGTTCCGTAATAATATTCGCATTTCACATGGAACAATGCTCTCAAATACATCATAAGGAAACTTCCTGTACTTCACGCTTCAGTAGAACATAGAACTAGCGTATCTGTTCTTGCTACTCTTGGAGCACAACATGAAAAAATATCTTTGAATATGTTTATTGGTAGTTATGGCACAGACCAAAAAGTCGTAACAAAATCCAGTATCTATTCAAGTCAAGCAACCTCTTTCCAGCTGTCCAAGCTCTGTCGCAGACGCACCAGCCTCCCCTTGTCCTTCAGGATCAAGATATCATTCATTGCCAACCTCTGCGTGGGCAGCTCCCGGTCTTCCTCCTTGTTTACCATTCTCAGAGTTGCCAGGAAAGACTCTGCCTTTGTCGCAGCCGGAGAAAAGAGTCGAGCATTCCACAGAGTCATGGAGACTCCCCCAGGAAAGACTTCACTCCTGTCCAAAGCACCGAACTCTCCAAGCGTTTCTCCGCAAAAGACGACGTCGCCGTATCTGCTGAACTCCTTCTTGAGGTCTTCGTCGATGCTGAAGGCGACGGTGACGTACTTGTCACCAACGACGGGCACCGTGTGATACAACATCTCTCCTCGTACACTCCGTCTGGCGCCCAGAGCGTGGCCAAGATGGCAGCCGCTCAAGATCAGATTGTCTCCAAGAGTGATTGAAGAGTCTTCGATGATTGAGTACTCGATGACGACTCTTCCAGGGATCTCCAGCTGATCTGGAATGATTGAGGCGATCACTGTTCCTCCAACTTGACCTTGCTCAGTTCGTTGTTGCTCTCTTATCATGCAGACCCGATTAGCGAATCCCAAATCACGCCTAGACAGGCATTCTCAGTCGTGACTTTAGTGACTGCCAGGGCAATTTTCCAGGCTTTCGAAGACCAAATTTCAAAATTCCAAAACCTCAACCGGCCCCAAATCGGGTCTTCTCGAGGACTGATAGGGGGAAACACTGTACTTGCAGCAATGAGCCTCCTGAGCGAGACGCTGAAGAATTCTGGCCGAAAATTATGCTTTTCTGGGCGTTCTAAAGGCTGCATTCTTAGGCACGACTGAGAATTTCATCCCTTATGTCCGGGTCCGTGCAGAAGACGTCCAGGTACTCCTGCATTGTCCCAATGTGGTAAAAGGTGGAGTCCGGCAGAGCCAAGATATGCAGGGGGACGTCGCACATCAGCTCAGCGATTTTCCTCCTCAGGGGGTCTCTCTTTTCCGGGAGCAATCTTTGCTCCTTGGCTACTGCGTCACTTCCCTGTTGATTTGTAAAGTCTGTTTTGTTAAGTTTACTAAGTTGAGTATGAGTGCATACCTGGCAGGTCATGAAGTCCGAGTAGATGGAGGTCTCCACTGTCGAAATGTCCGGCATAACTTCAAGGTAGAACTGGCGAAACTTGTTCATCAGCGCGGTGTTGATCCAGTACGCGCTGTCGGTGAAGACGAATTCCTCCTCGTGGTCGCCGGACCTGCCATACAGATAGCTCTGGAAAATCATTTCTCTCTCTCTCATCAGCTCCACCGAGGGCTTCTGGAGGACTTCGAGGCAGTCGTTGACGATCCTGGCGCGTCCGTCAGACAAAGATTCGCGATCACTCCCAGAGAGCTTGAAGACACCGTGACCTGAGGAAGAAAAAGAAATCACTCCGAAAATCACTGGAAAGACATGAAGCACCTGATTCATTATTCAAACATGCATAGTATTTGTGCTCAGCCTTTGCAGGGTGACCTCCGATCAAGTCGGCATTGCTACAGGGTGTTGACAATAAATCTTGAGTTTTTGTGCCATGAAAAATACAGAGTTTCTGTAATAGTGCTGTGCTGTCTAAATTTTATGATTTTTCGCTGGACCATAAGGTAGAAAATCAATCTTTTGATGTGTTGGATAACATTTTGTTACATGAGATCTGATTTATGCTTACACCCTACGCGCACAAGACATTTTACCCGTGCCCACGGCCAGGACAGAAGGGTGCGCCAGCGAATACAGCCTCGGCTCCTCCTCCGAATGGCCTGCTATCGCGGCCCGCATGTCCTCGAAGGCTTCGTCGTCAATGTTGTAGGTGATGATGTCGTCGGAGGCGCAGATGAACATGCCTGGGCCCATCAGACGAAGAAAGGGCAAGTACTGGACCATCTTCAGCTCCAGCATCTGGATCAGACTTCATTTTATTCATATAATTCTTTGGTAAGAATGTGTTGTCAATTGAAACAGACACCAGATGTACTAATTGACTTGACACAAATTGAATTCCTCTGACTGTCATGATTTACAGGGTGCGTGTGCATGAGCGTTAACAGAACCAGGTTTTTTTTATGACGACTTATCTGAGGACTCATTAAAAGATGACACTTAAAAGTTTCTTCCCTTTTTGGTACAAAATACAGTATAATCTGTTATTGATCATAATGAACGTTTTTCATTCCTGCAAAACGTTCTCTAAATTAGTCGTGCTCAAAAAGAGAACTCAGCATTCTACTATACAATCAATTGTTAATCACGTAGGTATCCACCGGCTGGCATCTCCAGTCAAAGACACCAAATGATCGGAAAAATAAGGAAGAGGCCCGAACTTAGTTAACAAACACACAATCGTTGTCACCCTTGGCCTATACGTAACTAACCTTCAAGATTTTATAATTATAGAAAATATTTATTATCCATGGGATACATTCATCTGCATGCACTCTGTACTTTGTATTTGCAACATAAAATCTCTCTCCAGAGAGGTTGTTCTTATCGTCAGGGATTTTCAAAAAAGTCTGGAAACTTGAAAAGTCAGGTGTTTCTTCTCAAGATGTTAACAGGTAACCCAAAGATAGAAAGAGAAGCTCTTTTTTCTGTGTTTGATAGCGGAACTCTTCATTATTATTCATACCTGAATCAATGGAACAAACCGAAAGTCAGAGAATTAGGACAATCGCACAGTCTTGTAATTTTGTACCACACCGTGAACGGCTTTCCCCTCTCCGAGTCGACCCTGATGGGCAATGGGCTGAAGATCTTGCTGGTGCAGCTGTGGCTGGGAAGGCGCTTGGAGAAGCCTCCGGCGTGCATCAGGAGAATTCTCTTCTCGTAGAGAGAATCACCAAACTCTTCCTCCTGACGTGAAAATATTCAAGCTGGGAGAAGATGGATGAAACTCTCGATTTGAGCTCTCACCAGCTGGTGAATGATGTTGAGGGTGGCGCCGCCGTCACCCACTCGGACGCCGCCGGGGTCGGCAAAGACTACGATCTTGCCTTGGTTGCCATTCGGATCAGACCCTAGCTGGGCTTCGTACCACTTCTTCTGGTCGGGGTCGCCGGCTGAGAGAACAACGAGATCCCAGAAGTCTTCTCCAGACTCATATTGGGCGAACAATCTGCTCATGAAGGCCTCGCGGCGCCCAAAGTCGGTCTTGACAGTCATGGCAGCTCTGGACCCGACGACAACGACTCGACCAAGATGAGCTGGATCCAAGACTGAAGGACTCTCATGTCTCAGTTTCACATGTGTGCCCTGGTTGACACTTGTGTATTCGTCCTCAATCGTGGCCCCCTTGATTTGGTCGCGTCAGTGGGCGACAGGGAGAGAAAACAACAAGAAGAAGCGTGCGCGCTAGGGATTTTGTCGAGCTGAGCCCGAGCCCGTCACCCCCAGGCTCGGGAGGGACGTCTGACCCGGTTCACAAGTCGCACGACGTGGGCAGCCCCGAGGGGCCGAAGCTGCTCTTTGTTTTATCGCGTGCCCGAGCGAGCTTAACTGACCCTGTAGCATCCCTGAACGGCGCGCTGCTACACCTGGGAGTAGAGGTGGCTTGACTCAAGCTTGATTTGGGTCACGCCCCCGATGCGAGTACTGAAAAGCTTCAGTACCGCCTTCTGCAGAAACGCATTGACGAGAAGAAGTTGGGCATGATTCACATCGATATCACGCGAGCGAGACCAGAGCTTTGGATCTCTCAATGTGGTCAGCGCCCGACGTCTGAAGTTCGCACAAGTTTTCTAAGTGGACTGCATCGTTCACATTTGAAGTAAGCGCAGTGTACGTGGTCGAAGTAGTCGCGCTTCAAAAGCTTGATCGGGCTCGCTTTAAAAGCTTGATCAAACTTACTTGACAAGGGAAGAAAAGCTCATCCCAAAAGAAGGAAGCAGTCACAGGTGGCTCATGTCAGAACCTGAAGCACAAACTTGTGCAAAGTCTCATTTGTTCATTTCTCTATAAGAAGTCTACTCATTAGAAAAAAAAACCCGCTAGTCCAATAAAAAGAATGAAATTAATCGTTTGAAGTGGAAAACTTGGCTTGACTTTCTCAGCTCGAAGGCCACCTCTACTGCGCGTTCCAGGAGTCGTGCCATTTAGCCTAAAAAATGTTCATCCTTTCAAATCTTGTCACTTCAAATTGACAGCAGCTACCGAGTCAGTAGGCATCACCTTCAACTGCTGAGTTGATGCTGACAAAAAGAAGATTTTGGAGGCATTGGTCAAGACTGACTTTAGGCAGACCGCCCCAGACCCCCTCCTGTAGTAGCAGCGGCAGCAGCTGAACTTGTACTACGTACACAGGAAGCCTCCTGAGCTTTCTTTCCCTCCCCTCCCTCTGGTAGGACTCGTGGTGTCCATCTCGACTCGTCGGTCTCGACTCGTCAAATTTGACCCTTTGGACAGGTTGCGAAAGCGAAATGTCCACACATTAACCTTATTTGGCTTCACCTGGCCTAAGATGCCTATGGATCAGTCCCGCTCTATGTTAGAACAGCACTGGCATCATCGATGACTTAAAACCTTGATTTAGAGCAGTTATCGTTTGAGGAACAATCTCTAAACTTCATTCCGTTTGGATCTCAAGCGCTCGCTTATCAGCAAAGCACACAATGACAGATGAGGCGACATCAGGACATTTGACACACTAGTGACAACATCTTGCGCACCCCAAGAAACTCGTACACTGCTCGAGTGTCTTGAGCGGCTTCGAGTTTGCAAAATATATTCTGTCCTGCAGACTTTTCTGCAGTGGACTCGGGCCGAAATGACACTAAACGACTGCCCTGCACTGCACAACAGGACAATGGTCCGGACTGCCTGATGAAGACCAAGACTTTTGCAGAATGTACTTATATTTGACAGCATGTGTGGCATGAGGAAAAGTACCTTTCTGCGGTGTTGGGAACAAGAGGGCTGATTGATTCAGTGAAATGCTGGAACAACTGATCAAGCTAAAAGCGTGACGTGCATTTAGTCAGGGGTTGTGGGAGGAAAGTAAGAATAGGTTGAATACTGTGGAGTCTGCATTTCTGATGTTTAACAGCAATTGGAATTTGGGTCCGCAGTGTCTTTTTCATCTCACATACGTTAAGGAAGTACAGATTTTTTGCACGTGACAATTAAGTTGTCCATGACTGATCTCTAAGTGAAGCCTCAGTCTTTCTCTCTCTCTAAGATCCCTCCAAATATTACACAGCAGGCAGGAACTGCGACAAGCGGTTCTTCTCTGCCTCTGCTTTCCCTTAAAAGCAGCAGTCATAGCAGCAGGGGGGGGCGAAAGTGGGCTTTCCCTAGCCCAACAGCAGCCCCCACACGCGTGCGGAAGCGCGTGCGCAAGCGCGCACACGCGCGCACACGCGCGCGGACGCGCTCTCTACACCGTCGAGGGGAAACTGATCAGACGAAAGTTTTAGCAGACTCAAAAAGCTTCTTCTTCATCGGCAGTGAGGGAAAAATCGTACCGTTGGCATTTGGAACCAGCTGAATTTAGCGCCGAAATTCCCTCACATGCGGGTAACAACACTGCCAAGTCACTGAGATCGTCGTCTTCGTCGTCTTCGTCTTCGTCTTCGTCGTCTTCGTCGTCGTCGTCGTCGTCGTCTTCGTCGTCTTCGTCGTCTTCGTCGTCTTCGTCGTCTTCGTCGTCTTCGTCTTCGTCTTCGTCGTCTTCGTCGTCGTCGTCGTCGTCGTCTTCGT
>JAAUXU010181684.1_pt1 | contig 24119 bp, 31 predicted proteins | sample 7278151 | NCBI WGS metagenome assembly JAAUXU01 (sample SAMN14350113, study PRJNA611818) | marine sediment metagenome | isolation source: surface marine sediment (1.8m) | place: French Polynesia: Moorea | collected 2018-08 | reverse complement strand
GCACAAGTAGTAGAAGGGGGGGGGGGAGATTCCTCACAGTCCTCGGTCGAGATCTCCCCGCCTCCGCCCGTGAAGCGACGAGAAAAAAGTAAGCAAACACTGGGCCGACTTTAAAATCTTCAAAGGTGACGACGACGACGACGGCCTCCATGCACTCGTTGGAGGCCGACGGCGGCGAGGTCGCCTCTCTTGAAGCACTGCTGTCTCAGTGGCGCAGAACGGCAGCTCCGTTGACAGGAGCGATCTCGTCTTGGACATCTAATTTCTTTTCCTCTCCGCTGGGTACTGTATATCACCGACGTCTTCGCTCCCGTGGAGAAAACTCATATCGCTTTTGCCTGCTTCTCTCTCTCCTCGGCGGGAGAGGAGGAAATCGGCGGCGGCTCCAGCAACAGGCGAGGCCTGGAAAGAGGGAAAGAGGGAAAGAAAGAAGGAAAGAAAGAAGGAAAGAAAGAGAGAGAGAGAGACGAAATCGTCATAACGGGGTGAAAAGTATTAAAATGTCGCCCACGCGATTTATGCTCTCGCTCGCCTCCGCCGCCAAAGTCGCGCCCGCCCCTGCGGGGATGCGATTTGTGTCACGGGAGCACGATCAATCTCCTTTGGAGCCCAAGAATAAGTGAAATCGCGTGCCATAAGAGCTTTTCTGTTCATCGCTCTCTCTTTCTCTCCGCGTGAAACTTGTCCTTCGATAAGGACGTGAAGGAGAGAAGCAAAATGTGCTCATAACACTTTGTTCCACTTCTGGATCTTCTTTTCCAGTCCAAACAGTGAAGAAATGTGATCCTCACTTCATTAGATCGAATCCGAGGCTGGGGGGAGGCTCGTTCGAGGCCATTGGCGTGGCCTCCTGACTTGGTTGGCAGCTGCCACTGATTCTGATGATATGTCTTTATCATAATCTTCTTCAGCAGATCCTCCATAAAAAAATGATCAAAGGAGGTCCAGCTGGAAAATGTTTGCTGGAGGTGACTCAGGTTTTAACTCGGTACTCGCAACAGAAATGACTCAATGTGCTTACTGGGCATAAAAGGAGTAGCATCAAGGAGGGGGGGGGGATAATGTGAAGGATCTCAAGGACGAACAGATGAGAATTGCTGGAGTAACATATGAATTTTCCCGGGCAGTAAAGCGTGAATGAGGACGACGATGAGGATATTACTCTGCTACAGTGACACGGGCGCCAAATGTGGTGTCCGTGAGTGCTTCAGTGGTCGTGATGTTGGAGATGGCGACGCTGCTGCTCCTGCTCATGAGATATGCAGCAACCTCGAGAATGTAGGCAGGCAATCACGATCAGGTCGTGTCTCGGTGAGCAAAACACTTAAACTTTCATATCTTGACTCATCCAGAAGAGGCCAAAAGGCGCGACGATGTGACTGAGCAGCCGCAACACTGAATGTTAAGTAGAGTAATCTTGCGGTCGTAAAGCTGGCCTTTCTATACATATTTACAGTAGAGTCAACCTTCGACATCGAGTTAGTTCATTCCGCAGCACTTGACGTTAGCAAGTGTTGAGCCTGCAGCGGAAAGTTTGAGGAAAACCGGGTGTCCCTCAGGTCGTTGTACGCAAGTCTGCGAGCAAAGGAGCTGACGTCGACTTGTGGGACAGGATGGACGATCAGGGCGGCGGTGCCCGGGTAGGACAGGCACACGACGTCATGGGTGCCCATGCCCACCGTTTGCAACCCATACAGGACGGGCGCACGGAGGACGGCGTCGCTGTCGGCCTCCACCCTCCGAGGGACTTATGCAAATGTCCTTCCTCAGGCACCCGGGTCAACGTCGGCTTGAACAGGAATCTCTGGCTCTCCGTGGCCTCGGGGAAGGCAAGAAGTTAGCACTGTTGTTCGTTCAGCGCTGTGCGAGTAAGAAAAGCGGCGATGATTCTAATCCCTGTGCATACAGTCTTGGATGACAGTAGTGCTGGAGTCGAGTGAGTTTCAACTCGACCTCGAGTCTCGTTATTGCTAAGTAGTGTTTACTGAGTCGAGTGACTCGACTCAAACTAGATTCAGATCATGTTAATATACTATGTTAAGTCAAACTCAACTGCAGTCTTTTGGGGGGCCTAACTTGACTCTCTCAGACTTATGAAAAAATTGTATGATCACCCCAGTATACAATCATGCTGAAAAGACAAACAAACAGAAACAAACTTTAGGCGAAAAATAACTGAAATTAGTTTTAGGTGTTGAAGAAACACAGCACTCAAGAAGTCAAGCAAACAATGAGAAAGGCAAGAACATAACCACAAGTGATGTACTTATACACGAATAATTACTGAAGGAAATTAAACTGAAGCGCAAGGTTTTTAAAAGCTGTCCTATGCAGAAACTGTGAACAATTTCTCAAAAGCGCGTGACACTTCCATCACAAGGAATTATGTAAAACACCAGCTTTATCAGGTATGAATTTTGAATGTCTACTCACAGCTATAACACTTCATTTTTAAGCTCTTCAGCAGTGTTAACTGTCTTCCTCCTCCTTTAATCCTCCTTAAAGGCGTCTCCATTTTCATGACTGTTCCAGGCTGGAGAACAAGCCGACCACATCCATGCACCTTTTCATTGAAGAGACCCATATAAGGTCTGGGTGATGTGAATTGGCAGATGACCCTGATCAAAAGCATAACTTTCACCACACAAACTGCATCTGTCAGTGGTCAGCCTTGCTTTCTCTCCTCCCCCTCAGGGGGCTTTGATTCAAACCATGTGGCATTGATTTTGGGTTGACCACTTGAACATCCATTTTTCCATGAAAAGAGACAACATCCCCACATTGTTAATGAAGAACCATGTGGCAAGTCAGGACCTTGCCAGCAATACTTATGGCCGCTCAGTTGATTTTTTTTTCCCTTCACTGAAGACCACAATCGTTGATTTGTCGTCCCAGGTCAGATGATGTTCTGCCAGCTCCAAGGGTCGAGCTTCATATGGACCTTGGTAAGACAGGGCTGTTGAAGCCTGTTCCAGCCTCTTGGAGAGCATGTCTGACTTTCCAGGACGTCACACTCAGGTTTAGCTGCTATTTTTGATCCTCATGAATGCAACATTTCAGCTCAGTTTTGATGGTCTCCCAGACCCTCTTTTGTTCCATCTGAGTCTGGGTCTCAAAGTTTGAAACAACTCAAAGACTCAGAGGACTCCAGCTGTCCTTCCATTTGTTGAATATGAAAGTCCTCGTTAAGACATTTCAGTGATCTGGCCTCATAAATATTTTATTAACTTTGGTCCTCTTGGCAACGCCGAGGAACTCACAATAAAAAGGATGGAAGAGGTTTGACAACAAGGAAAAAGCAGTTCATATCGGCTCTTTTCTGATGTCACACGAGCATGGTCATCTATTACCAAGACTTGTTTTGACCAACTTATATTTTTTGCATGTCCAATGATTAATACTAGGCTGAGCCAAGCAATGAAAATTTTGCAATTTGATTGAGTGCATCGTAGGTTTGTCACCGAACGGTTACCAAAAGATGTGGTCAAATGATTCATTGGACCTCCCAGTATAGTTTTACTACATAAGATCAGTAGATAATGAGGTGTTTACATTTGGAAGGCCCTGGGTCAAAGCTATAAAGACTTGCTTTTTGGTCTCATTTGATGACAGTGCTTCAGTTTTGTATCTACAAAGTAACTACGTAGGTCCACATGTGTAATGTTGACCTAACATCCCAACTTGGCAGACCGAGAGGGGACCCAAAAACACATTACTTTTTCATTGTAGCTGACTAGAGGATCTTCAAATGAAATCGTACAACAGATCCAAGACACTGGAAGCGATTAAAAAATGAAGATACCAAATGAATGAGTAAGACAATGGCCTTGTTGATCTAATTCTTGCCAGGAACGTGCACGTGATGTCGAAAGTGTGATCCAGGACAACCCCATGATGAACGTACTGCCATTCTCCGGCCGCCCCAACGTGCACGAGGCCCCGACGAAGAAGACTTGACAGAGGTCGCTGCTGGTTTCGCCACGCTGGACACCCTGGCATTCATGGGTCTTTTTCTCTGTCAATTCTACCTCTGCATGCACGCGCGAGCGTTTCTCACTTTGATGTTTAGGCCTGTCTCCGTCGGAATTTTTTACATTTAATCTTTTTCTTCCTGTCAACAACAAAAAGTGGCCAATCCATGCGAAATTGGATCAAGAGGATGAAAGGATTTTGCTGGCCCAGTGAAAGAGAGACGAATCGGATGAGAGGAGTCCAGCTATGTATACACTTGTGCTTGCACACTGACTTGTGACTCGGAATAGTTGATGAAGCACGCAGACCTCCCATCTATGCTGATAGGACCCAACTGACTGGCCAGGGGATCTCGGTCAGAGAGATGAGTGCAAAAAAGTCTCGCGCGAACACATCAGGTCAGTGCAGTTTGGCAAATCTGCCCCAACCACTGGAGGAGGCCAAGAAAACAGGGATAAAGCTCCATGATCATAAACAGAGTGAAAGGAAGACTCTGAAGCCTCCCATTCCGGTCTTGTTTTCCTCCGATTGAATTGTTTAGAGTGAGATTTTTTTTTCACCTCTCGTTGAGAGTGAACAGACGTAGTTAAGCTCGTAGCGAGCTTAACATGGTCAAATCATTAATATAGTCCTTTTTTTTTGCTTAAACACGCACTATTGACTGACGACGAGACTCCGGCAAAAGTTGAGCTCGTCGACTGACTCTGCTCGACCCCCTGCAACAGTGTAACCGCCTGTCTGCGCTGGCAACTCCCACGAAGCTGCCAGGCTTTTACTGGAGCTGTGTGACTCTCGGCTGGCAGCTGGCAAAAGTTCAGCCGTTACGCAAACCTTTTTCGCTTATAGCTCTAATGCACACATCATATTTCACTAGCACGTGTACATCGCTTAAGGGGAGGGCAGAGTGCATAACCACAGCCTCTGCGGATTCCCGTGCGTGTGTCAGAGCGAGCGTGACTGCGGTAGACACAAAGTTGCTTCAAATCCGGCATCTGCGCGCACTTCGAGCGTCAGATCCTGGACACAGAAAGAAGCAAACAACTTTCTCGGCGGAATTTTCGTCTCAAGAAGCATCATCTGTTTAGCAATTGAAACACCGCTGGCGAAAGCGAGCGCAGAAAATAAATCTCTCAGGCTTGAAAGCTTTTTCTATCCTATGGCCTCTTTCCCTCCGAACAAGAAGAGGGGGTTATTTAAAGAGTTGGGGCTTGTACAGGTCTGGGTGAGTACCAAAGAGCGCATGAATGAAGACGTTCGCCAAGAGACCGACCTCCGCTTCGACCTTTCTTGGCAGGCCTTGTTCGTCAGCCTCAACGAGAAGCTGCTCAGACTTGAGGGCGACAGATGAACCCCCCCCCCCTCCTTCTCCTCCTCGTCTCCCCTCCCCAAGGAGAAGGTGTTGTCCATCTGCTTGGAACGAGGCAAAATTTGTGAGAAGACTCATGAACGCCTAAATCTCTGAAAGTTGCTCTCGGCAACACATCAGGCCAGGCCGAGTTCCGGAGTGGACTTTTATGAAACAATTTATGAGCCAACGGGCTTACATAGCAGTAGTAACTTAGTGCGATAGAGAGAAACACACGTGAACCCTCAAGTTTTCTCCTTCCTTCCTTCCTGCTTTCCTTAGAATAAGAAATTGATCCCCCCCCCAACGAGGAAGAATAATGCCCATAGGGAAATCACTAATTCTTGTATTTCAGTTCCAATGAAGAGTTTCTATTGCAGTAACGTGCAGCATAAGAGCCTCATTGGGAGAGTGAAAAACTTAAAAATCTCACATCTTTCAGGGGATTTTCTTCTCCTTGAACTTGGTTCTCTAAAACGATAAACACTTTCTGGGCATACCTTTCACTTTCGAGTCTGCAACGAGGAGGAGAAAGAAAAATGCGGGCAAAAAGTCCCTTTTTTATCAGTTCTTTCAAGCCAGATACTAAGTTGAGGAGACGACGGAGAAGAAACATGAAGCAACTATGGTGGTCATTGAAAAGTAATCTCTTCTTATGTCTTGATCGGCAAAGGGGGGCCTCCTAGGCTCGTGTTAGGCCTCCTTCATCCTGCACCCTCACCAGGGCAACTTTGGTTGGGCCTACATTGAGGCCTCTTGCCCTTTATCCCCTCCTCCCCCCCTTCCTCTCAAAAGAGAAAACGGCATAAAAAGAAATCTCTAACTTTTCATTGAGGATTCACTTTCACTCATCTTCAGAAGATGTAGTTTGCCCTTTCATCCATGTCTTCATTGCATTGATTGGCATTCATCTTGTCACTCTTTGGCAGCATTTTTTCCATGACGCTGCTGAAGGCTCCGCTGACGCACCCGAAGAGGCTGATCATGAAGCTGAGCCTGTTTCAATCTCAGGCGTAAACTGCAAGAAGCGAAGTGCTGAGGGCAGACACGAGGCGTTAGCACATGGGGAATTCCTCGGTCTTTACCATGCGGGGCGATCCCAGAGGGAGGCTTTGTTCAGGAACAACGACTGCGCCCAGCAAGGACACGACCAAGTCCATCCAACTGAGATGAGGTGACTGAAGAGGGAAAAAAATCCAAAGCGTGAGCACGAAATGAATGAGCAGACGTTGTTTCCACACGCGATTGGTCTGAACACCGTGAAATTGGCACATGCAGAACGAGTTCTTGTTCAATGTGGCCACCGTCAGCCTCGATGACGGCCTCCTTGTGCTGATTGAAGGCACTACCAGACCTGGAGATTACTAAATAGTTTTACTATTGTATAACTACAGGGTGTGTCCCAAACATGAGCGTTAGTTATAGTGAAAGCATGTCTGTGTCACCTCTGGCGGGAGCAAGAAGAGTGAGAAAATCCAGACGTACACTTGTGTATATGAACGTCCACAAAATTTAATGTCTCCTTTAGTTCTTTCACGTCCGGCTGAATGTAAAATCTTGCGACGAAAATCCATTGTCAATGGTTTTTCTGATTTCAAATTTCTTTGAAGAACATTTTTAGCTAGATTTAGTTGTACTGTGAAGTCCATGCATATAGTACTAAAAAATCTATTACAGTGTTCAGTGCGACCATTATGACGCAACTTCAGCCAAACTAAAAGCAGTCTGGAGTGACCCTGAAGTGTTACTGCATCCAGTAGCAGTGTGACTTGCTTGCATGTTTAGCACTTGGTTCTTTTGGGAGCGAAACCAGTGTATTGAAAATGGTTTCCAGGACCAAATGACAGTCGCACTTCACATACAGCTTGTACTGTCAGAGTAATTAACCGTCACTTGCCCAAGTGCTACATCTGTGCACAGGAGAGCCTCGGCACCGGCAACACCCCCAAATAATCAGTGCATCCTCTTCCCAGCGAACATAGACTATGCAGACTGATACTGACTAATGGACCAATGATATCGATTACTTTTGCGAACATACTTTTCGAGACAGACTCTTTGCTGCACCTGGTACTTTGGCACCACTCTCCTGGCACCCCACAGGGCTGCCACTGGTTCGAGTGCTGCGGCACTGACACCGGCTTCTCGTGCATCCCTCTCCTGTCCAGCCTCCGGGCCGGCTTTTGGTCAGGCTGTTCGGCTCTGCTAAGAAAATTTCGGTCCGGGTTTGATCTAGACCGAAAACCAACTACATCACTACTAGTGACGATAACTTGAAAAAGGACAGCTTTGGCTCCAATCAACATGTTGCCTGCCACGACAATGAAAATAACGTCTTGACAAACGACAAGTGAAGAATGCGTTTAGAATCGCATGTGTTTAAATCCGGAGAAATATCAAGTCGAGGTTATGGCTCCATGACGGCTCGCTAAGAAGTTCGATTTTCAACAGAAGCCCGTCAATTTTAAAGCACAATTTTTGACTGTACCAATTCCCTAATAAAAGCAAGAAATGTGTGCAGTGGAGCACCCTTGATTGTGCAACTTTTCCCTGTTCCCAGATGCTTTAAAGAGCAGCCTTGATCCATTTCACTTTCAATACTTCTCTATCTCATGCCTACTCTTGTTCTAATGAATGAAACAGAGCTTGACAATCCTGCTGTTGTGAGTGATGCTCTCTCTCTCTCTCTCATCAAGTCTCGATCAATCTTTTTGTTTCCAAACCTAAATGAGCCGAACCAGCCCCCCCTCCTCCCAAAGCCTCCTTGACTCGAACACATCTCTAGTCGTGTGCTTTCTTCCAGGCAAGCAAACAGTTGGAAAGTTGGCAACAAAAAAATATGCAAATTTCGGGAACAGCACCTGAAGGATCAAAAATTTGGAATGTGGCAGAGTATGCCCTGACAGCAGTGAACTTCACGGTGAATGTGAAGTCCACGAATACAGCAAGTAGTGGGCGAAAACGCAAGAATGGCATTGTCGAGTAAGCATCAAATGCACCCTTCAGGTATTTGCTCTGTCATCACTCCTTAAGGTTCACCAATCAGGATCTTTCATCAGAGTGGAAGGGCAACCGCCCCGTGTTAGGGTATTCAGAGCAGCACAATGTTTGGTGCAGAGCTCGTTTTTCCAACTGATTTGTGGATTTACTTCCATGGATTTTATCCAGTGCAGTCAGCACATTTATAGAAGAAGCCTGTGACAAACTCACTTGGAGGGTAAATGCAGAAAGGAGCCTATTATCAGGAAACTACAGTACCTATTTATGCAAAATGCATACGAAATGGTAGCTTAATGTCAAGGCAATTAATTTTACCGTTTAGCGTTTACTTGGGCTCTCATAAATTGGAATCTTCTTTAATCTGCTCACCATGTGCTAACAGCTCTTTACTTCAAAACTTTGATGGTCTGGAGGAAGGTGTTTTTGTCATTTCATCTCGTGGGCTTTTTCTCACATTCTACACATTCGGATGCTTACAGTAGTCTCGGAATATTCCCGTCATCTGTGGCCGATTGAGTTAAAGAAGCCAAAAAGTACAATGCGCCACTTATGAGGACCCCTGCAGAAGTGTTCAGTGATTGTTATCGACCACCAGCAGAGGCACCCGGGGTTTATGTACGCACTCCCCACCTATGTAGCCACTGCTATGTGGTCACCTGCAGACAGACAGACAAACAAACAAACGATCTATTTCATTTATATATTAGATTTCGTAATCTTTCGTAACACGTAGAACAGTTCCTGACCTGAGGTTCCTGACGGAGCACGCGATAACCATCGGCGTCAGGAGGAGGAGTGAGTGGAAGAACTCCCCTCCATAATGAATGAAGATTTAGAAAAGCATAACAGAAAGTCTTAAACCGTCTCTTCTAATGCAAATTTGCTCCCCTCCCCCTCCTTCTGGCTCTCTTCTCACCGGCTGCACGTTCTGGGCTATGAAGAGTACATAAATGCCATTGCTGAGGAGCTGCGTGAACACCAGGAAGACGTTGACAAGTCTTACGAGTAGCGCCCAAGGCGCCCAGCGGCCGCCAGCGTCTATGAAAGTAGCTTCGGCAGTATCCGGGAGTCCAGGAAGATTAGTCCGGGCTGCCCCTGACGGGACGAGACAAGGACAAACAGACCTTGGGGGATCAGAGCGGAGTAAACAGCATGATTCCATCTGCAACAACCTGGCGGGCAGGATTCACCTGCACGTAGGCGACGCAGTGGAGGGCTGTGAGGGCAATCCCGATGCTGCCGAAGATGAATGCCAGAATTCCTGATGGCCATGGGCTGGGCGAGGACGCTAATCCCAAAGTTTTCTTTGAACATTTGAATGGCAGTTTCGAAGTGCCTGTCGCAATGGAAGAGAAGCATTGAACGCTCACTATGGGTCACGGTCAAGGCAAGTCGTCCTTGCCCAAGAGCACGTCTGACACCTCCTGGGCCAACTTAGAGGCGTCGGTAGTCATATGAATATGGTGCGCCTGCTGAATCGCTCGAACTCATCAAATATGTTTCGGGGCGCAGTCGGGTACAAAAAAGACCCTTAGGTGAGGATAGGTAGTCCGTGTTGTCTACGACCGACACAGAGAAAGCCGAACAGATCAGGTGAGTGTCGGACACGTCGTGCAATAGCGTGAAATCGCACGACCACGGGATGCGACCCGCGTACGGAGGAGCCATCGAGCGTAGGCAGCAGAACTTACTGATGACGCGTTGTGGCCGTTTAACAACGAGTTTGCCTCCGACAGGGAGAGCGGCAGTGTGGCTGTTGGGATCCACACACGAACATGACGCTTCGACATAAACACGGCCCAAAACAAAACGCATCAACGTCGACGATCTGGACGGCGATGCCAACGAGGACAGCAACTTCGCTAGCGTCTTCTCGATGGCGGCATTTCTCGAAGCTTTCGAAGAAGTCGCTGCGAGTCTTGACAGTCCGGAGGTGCTGCTACAAGTCTGGACGAGGCTTGACCTCGAAAGTCGCTACGAATGTGGACAAGTCTCGACTCTGGCAGTGACCACGAGTGTGGACGACTCCTCACAGCCAGGTTTTACTAAACTTTTATTCACACAATAACACAGCGAAACGCGGTGCAGTCACTCCTTGTAGTCACTCCAGATGGTGCGCAATGGTGGTATTCTGCGAAGTCTGGATGGAGGTCAATCTGGCCCAACGTCTTGGCGTGTGAAGTCGCTATGTCGTCGTGTCGTCAGAGTGCAGCGCGATCGTGGCCACGTTGCTGCGCCGTCGGGTCGAGTGCAGCATGATCGTCTTTACATCGAAGTGTCGCCCTGTCGCTCTCGGTTTGCAAATTCACAGAACCTTGCAACCTCTCCGCCCGGAACACGGGGGCTGTGGCTGACGACGTAGCTGTGGCTGACGACGTAGGCGTAAAAGCCTGTTATATCCTCGGGATTCACTCGAGACCCGTGTCATCACCGTTGTTAACCTGAATGCCGTTGGACTTGAAAAATGCTATCGCAGAGACCTTTGCCCGACCTCAGGTGCAACTCTGGGTACCTCTGAGCAGTACACCTTGTTCGGGTCGGCAGTCTCATCTTCACCCTATGGGATGCCTGAGCTACACTGCTCTAAGCTCTGGCATGCCAATGCCTTCTACTCCAGGAGAAACATCACGCCTGAGCAGTCTTATTGATGAATACGTAGAGCTTGCTCTATGTACCAATCCGATATCAGCCATGCGTAGAGCTTTTCAACGGGTGAGATTGGAGTTGTCCACGATAATGCATCTTTATCTCCTCTGTAGCTTTACCACCATGATCCACTGAGAGTTTTTGGAGCACTTCGCATTAGGCTCTTTGTTATCACACTGAATGAGCATTCTGATTTTCTAGCTCCTGGTTGACTCTAACCGGAGCTTGTTGACCCAGTTGCCTCAGTCTTGTATGCTGCAAGCCGATTTGGGATTATTTCTGTGCATGATGATGTTCCTCTGTGAGTTCTTGTAGCAACCCTAAACTGCAGAACTTCAGCACAAAAATGTTCCCACTTTGTAGCAAGCAAATGTGAAAGAAAGATTTGCCCGCTACACATGCCAAAACTGTCAACATGGTGTGTGGAACTAAGTACTATGACGTTTTGGAGGTGTTCCCCGATGTCATTGACGTTGAGCCCAAGAAAGCAAATTAATGACTGACCTCGAAGTTTTACCCAGACAAGAATCCCAATGCTGGACATAGGTTCGAGGAGGCATTGCAGGTATATGGGGTACTCGGCAGGCCTGAGAAGTGCAAGATCTTCAACGAGTTTGACAAAACCGTTATATCCTCCTGGGATGTGCGTCCGCATTAATACTAAGCTTACACAGATCTTGCGGTGACAGACAGAAAACCCGACTGATGGTGCATAAGTTGGCTGTCATTGTAGAAGAATTGTACCACAGAAAGACCTGCAAGATCGCTGCCAACCGTTCCCCTGTGTCTGGCAGATGCGATGGCCGCAGAGGCCAGACTGCAACCTCATTTGCTTCATGCACTGATGACAAAGCAGTTCGGTCCAGTCATGATGCGGCGGATGCCAAAGGTCAGCATAGTCTGCAAAGGTTGAGGACAAAAAAGGGGAGGAGAAGCACTGATCCAAGGAATGTAAGAACAAAATGAAAGTCCGGAGTAAGAGAATCATTGAAGCGCAACCCTCCCATGTAACGCAACCTTTCCGTACAGCGCCGGTAAGAGTCACGTAGTTGCCTCGACGTTGATGCACACTCCGTATCCCCATTGATCCCGGTGTGGCGAGAAACCGCAAGTTCACATTCATGGCACTCAATCTGACTGGAGGAAAAAACCGCACAAATACTTCCAGGTGCACAGAACTGATCAGCTTCTGGAGGCTCTCTGTAGCAGTCATGTCACTCAAGGCCAGTATGGATACAGTCTACACTGCTGGCTTTAACTGAAGATTGTCTGATCATTGGGCTCGTTTTCCTAAGAGAAATGTTAGCCTGCAAAACCGGCCTGAAGTCTCCAGCCACTTGATTCCCAGTACCTCAAAGGTTACAAGGTACCAGCGCCGATCACGGAGAGGTTGAAAAATGATTGTGTCGCGAGTCAGGGATGAAAGTACCGTGAACTTTTCTAAAAGAGAATGACAGTTTGTGTGATCCTGGCTGTGATAGCGGCGATGGGACAAACACCGGTTGCTCCTTTACGAAAGAGACTCCAAAAATGGAAGGATGATGAAGCAGATGGCAAAGAGAGCTGAAAAGAGGCCATCGCAACAACTGTATTGAAGCAGAATCTTTCTCATGTGTGTATAAGCCACTTTGGCATAAGAATATCAAGACTCACTGTACCATAAAAGTTATCCTTACGAAGCTCTGTTTTCTGGTGCTTTGGTGCCGCTCGGCGAGGGTGGTGACGTGGCCACCTCCCATAGGCTGTGTCTAAACGTTCCATACGAGGGACATGAATACTACCACCTACTTTCACCTATATAAACCATTACCTACTAAAATGTACACACATGAGCCAGTGTTATGTACAAATGTGCGTGCTGGCCATTGTCGTAATGAGTCGAGAAGCCTCTCCCGTATACACTCACCTTTGCCAAGCAGCTCCACTGCTCTGGGTGATGGAAAAGCAAACACAGCGTTATTCATACAAAATGCCGTCGTCGTCCACCTCTGTACCTTGTGGACTCGTTGTACAGCGCGACCCGCAAGTCATTACTGCCATACACATGGAAGGCATTCTCGTTCCCCACCCAAGCTCTTTGTTTCTGTCTGAAGAAAAGAAGTTCTAATTCAGAGGCATCTTTGCCACCAAAAGGGAACTGAAAGTAGAACAACATACGTGTCTCGTACACGCAGGAGAAACTCTCTCTGCATCTGTCAGTCTGTTTGCGCGTCTGTCACAGACTGTACTGGACTCTCCTGTGCAGTAGCCGGCAGTGTCACTGGAGAGCATACGCAGTTATCATATGATTGACTTGTGCATACGGGGCTTTTACTACATGTGTAGGTCTTCGACCTACGCAGCTACTGCATACATGCATACACGCAGTTACTACATACTGTGTAGTGCCGCTCAAAAGTTTGAATCACACGAAAAAATTTTCTGAGGAATGCAGTGTGAGGATGACCTTGCACGCATGCGTTGTACTTCTACATGTAGTTCAATCATGAAGTTCTCGTCGAGTGAGAGAACAGAGGGGGAGGGGGGGCTCCTGCATGTCCCCCCCCCAGTTGGGAGATCCATAGGGGGACGCTGCCAGCCTGCCAGAGGAATGCTTCCCAACTTGTATCAGTGGGGGTAGTAGCAACATCATGGTGTGGGGTTGGCCATAACTAAAACGGGCAGACTTTTCTTGGAGGTTGTTGATTATGATTAATGCTTCGGTGCTTCTCTCATGCCTTTTGCAGTGCATGCAAACACAGGTAGTCGGCACCACATGAATGGCAAAGGCCTACCTGCACTGCTCAAAGAGGAGGGACAGCACCTCTGTGGGGAACAATGGCAATTCCAACAGGACAATGGGCAACTTCATGCTGAAAGGCACACACAAGCTTTATTTGGGCAGAAAGGGATCCACGTCATGGAGTGGCCTTTTTACTCACCTGATCTCGACTGTATGAAGAATGCCTGGGGGTGAATGACGTGGTCAATGAGTGCCAATGGTAGACAGTTCAATTCTGTGGATGAGCTGAGAGAAGCAATATTGAAAGCATGGGATGGCAAGCATGGGATGACAAGCTGACTTACCGTTTCTCAGTACGATGGATCATTTTTGATACCAGTGAGTGCTACTCACTGTTCAAGTGCACACTCCTGTACTAAGCTGTGGTCACTAGTCTTACCGTGATAGAGCAGATTTGTTAAAATTCCCAACTGTGTATCCATTTTTCTCAACTGGAATGGGCAAAACAAATATCCTTTTTTTAGGAGGGGCAGAAGTGGACTCTATTGTACTCGAATGCCTGCTCATGCAAATATCCGGGGATTTCGTCCTACTTGACTCAACTGGCCTAGATTTGCAATACTTGAGCACTCGTAGGCATGACTGAAAAAACATTTGACACCACTTGTGGACTCCATCATCACCAGAGCTAAACCCACTCGATTTTTCTGCAGGGCCCATAAGGTCAACATTAGACCTCAGAGCAATCATGAGTCGTGAAGGCATCCCTTGTGGATGAGTGGGCCAGGTATGGTAGGATCGTACGGTAGACTGTGCTTGCTGCTTGCAGGGCTTTTCAGCATCGCCCATGTCAGGGCTGTCGTGCAGGCTGACGGACCACTGTTGGACCAAGATCTGTAGATGACTCATATTGAACAGTTGGCACCCTATGAGCATCTGCAATTCAGGGTTAGCCACAGACTCTTCCGTGGCTTTAGGTATGTTCACAGATGGCACTCAAGACCCTGAGATGGATGCTCACATGTGAGTCCATCAGATGATTTGTTAGCCATGCATGTTAAGCCTCTCTCTGCCTCACGTATTCTGGCATCAACTGCCTCATCGTGAAGTTGCAGAAGAACCTGTGACTCTGACAGTGAGGGACTAAATCATATTTTTCTGTATTATTTGTTTCTCTAAATCATAGACTGGTTCATCACTAAATGTCTAATTGAGAGAGTCAGTTATTGACGCAAATGAATCTGCCATCACATGAGACAATGGGAAAGGAGCTACCTAAAGATCTTGGTCCAACAGTGACGCCAAGAAAATGAAAGTATGAGCCTGTGATTATACTCATGCCGATTTTTAAACCTTCGAAATTTCAGCAACAACACAATGGACTTTTTCGAGTGACCTCCTGTGCGTCATGAAGAGCTTTGACAACAGTCTGAAAGGGCAGAAAAATGAAACATTAGCCACACCCAAACGTCCAATTGTCAGGTGTCAACTCCCGCAACTCAAACATGGTAAATGGTTATTAGGCTAGTTCAAAAATGTACTTTTTGTGGAAAGTGATATTGTTTGACCTAAGTTGGCCAAAGTAGTTTCAAAACATTCATGAGCAAAAGTGATCATTCAAAACGTTTCTTTAAGAACCATCCACTGTGGGCACTTCTAACTCATAGCTTTATATCATACTGCATGCTAGTTAGTTTGCATCGTTGGCTTACAAGTGTCCATACTAAATGTCCCTTAAAACGGTGATATCTGAATAGTATGACCAAAGACTGATTTCCCCCTATGCAGCAGCGAAAGTGAAATCTTCGACCTAGCGTAAAGGGGAAGTGATTGAGGTGCTCTAAAAAAGGAATCGTGTGGTCTAAAAAAAATGGTCTGTTTGTATACCAGACCGACCAAAATTTAGGTGACGACTTTCCTTAGTCATAATGGCGCTCTGCATGGCTTGGGATTTCCTTAGGCCCCCTACGCAATCGTGCCGGAGACCTCCAAGGACAACCTGAGTCTCACTTGACCAAGCCCCAACCTAGATTTCAGCCTGAACGTCAAATAACTCATCCGAACCCTGAACCTCACATTTCTTGCAACAGAACCCAAAATAACAGCTAGATGCACTTCAAATTTGGGGCACCAACAACATGGGGGCTCCAAAGAAATCTGGGTAAACCTCTATTATCTCATCTGCTACTGCACCGATTTCAGATTTCACTTTGGGAGTGAAGAGCTCAAACATCTTACCTGACCGAGGATGCTGGTTTATTGTGACATTCGTATATCTCAAATTTTTGACATTCGATGTAATAGCAGATTTAACAGTACTGACAACAGAAATAGGTGAAAAAGCCTCCTTTGGCCTGGCGGTACCAAAGGGCCAACTTTGTATTGTTTCTGACAGTCAAATAGGTCATGTCATGTGTAATTTCGTGGGAAATTTCTTTTACCAGAGTTCATAAATGAGTCAGTTTTCGACATTTCGGGCATTTTGTATTAATGCACAGACATGAGCACAGGGGGGGGGGTTTACAAAATGCTCATTTTTTAAGGGGGGTACAGCTTTCCCTGTCCATTGCACAGCAATGCTCATTACACAAAAGTGTCATATTTTTTAAATGAGGAAGTTCTCTGGGGTTCACCTTTAAATATCATTAATATTTAAAATGTTTTATGACATAATGAAATACATAATTAATATTATATTTATTGGGGTCTCAGGCCTGTGCAAACTTTTTGTCACCAAAGTTGTAGTCCTTTAGATGCTGAATGCAGGTATGTGCGTGGCTTAGTGAAATGACTATTGTTTAGTGAGTTATTAACATTTGAATATTGAAGGTTATTGGCTCATTTAAAACTGTTTTCATGCTACCTTTTTGAAGCTGCAATTTCCTATAGTTTTTAGCAGAAGATTGTTATAGCTTCTTGGGGCCATTTAGTTGAATCCTAAAGAAATCTTTCAAGTTTTTTTCTGAGAGAATGCCTCAGAATTGTATTCAATTGTAGATTAGGACCACTTTAGTTTTGCTTCCAACTCTCCAGGAGCCTTGGAACTGATTCTGAGTGAGTTTAAACCAGCATTGGAGCATTTTGTACCCCCCTGTGCTCATATCTGATGCAGTTTCCCCATAGCAATGGAATAGCGATAGAATAACACCAAATGTGCAATGTTGGGTGTGAGGGGACTCTCACCCCTCAAGCAAAAATATTTGCCACCTTTATCCTTAACTTTAATGTTGACGCTCTGCTCTTCAGACATTTAAGTAAACAAACACAGCTTGGCCAACTTGAAGCCAGACTAGAAGTTCGTTCAGTAGGATCTGACATGAAGTCGAACATGCCGTGTTTGATCGCGCAGACGAGCTCCATTGTCCGGGTCACAAAAGTGCCCTGGTGGAGAAAATGACCCCGTTGAGACAGCAGCTTAATCGTGCGATGTTTGCATCCCTCAGAACCACACCGCAAAATCTTGCTCCTCTAATGTAGACCCAGACCCGATCTCGGACTGACTTTCACTTACAGTGGGGGCCAGAAGTGAGCGTACAGCAGGAGAGAAGACGAAAAAGTTGGTTTTAGGGCATTTTTTGTTGGTACTAAAATGTGATCGTTTTTTTGTTAATCCCCCCACTGGGGGCACTACCCCCTGGACCCCTGCTGGGGCAAGCACCCAGACCCCCAAGTTTTCCCCCTACTGTTCTCCTGGGTCAAAAGTCAGCATACAGCAAAAGCAAGTGTGACCTAAGAGACTTGAAAAAGTCACAGAAGCTCTAAAAAGGCATAAATTTGTATTTAAAATGGCTAAAAAAAAATTTGTTGAAGCATAAATTAATAATCTATGGCACGACCCTTATTTGGGATGACTTCCATGAGCCTCTTCTGATAGGTGGCCACATATTGCTCACACACTTCTTGGGGGATGGCATCCCACTCCTCCTTGCAATAGGCCTCTAGTTCTGTGAGGTTTTGAGGCCTACATTCATGAACCCGGCTTTTCAGTAAGACCCAGATATTTTCGATGGAGTTCAGGTCCAGAGATTGGCTGGGCCACTCCAGCACATTGATATGGTTCGTTCTGAGCCATGCCTTCACCCTCTTCGCCATGTGCTTGGGGTCGTTGTCGTGTTGGAACACCCAGTGTTGCCCCGAACACAGCTCACGTGCCGAGACACAGAGATTTTTGGCCAATATCTCCTTGTACATCACGTCATTCATCTTGCTGTTGATGCGGACAAGGTGGCTGGTCCCTGAGCTTGAGAAGCAGCCCCACAACATGATGCTCCCCCCACCATGTTTCACAGTGGGGATGGTGTTCCAGGGCTTGAATGCTTCCTTCTTTTTTCGCCAAATTGTCTTTTTGGTATTGTGGCCAAAAAGTTCAATTTTTGTCTCATCACACCATAGTACTTTGTCCTGCTGGGCACGAGAGTCAGAGACATGCGCCTGGGCGAACTGGAGGCACGCCGCCAGGTGCCTTCTAGACTTGAGCAGCACCTTTCGTGGACGATGCGCAGCCACCCTAATCTTGTTCAGTGCTCTTGTTACTGTGGACTTCGAGACATGGACACCCACTGCTGCCAAGTTCTCCCAGATGGCCTCCCGTGTTGCAGCAGGGTTGATTTTTGCCATCACTCTGACCTTTGTGGCTGCACGGCCTTGTAACTTTTGTGGTTGTCCTTTCCGGGGGACATTTACATTTGTCCCCAGGGCCTTCCAGCATGAGACCACCCCCTGGACTGTGGAGCGTGGGACCCCAAACATAGTGGAGACATTGGTGTAGCTGTTCCCCTTCTCAAAGTGCTGGATGATGACATCTTTGAGGTCCGTGGAGAGCTCCTTGCGCAGTGGCATCGTTATGAGGACTGACAGTACTGAGTACTCGCAGTCCATCTGCGAGTAGTGCATCTGTGCTACAGTACATTGCTCAGTGGCTCTCCCAGTACCTTGTATTCGCCGCTCACGTATGTACATTGTGTGCAGGTCCCAGTACCAGAGCGAAATGTGAGATGTACGCTGACTTTTGACCCAGAAGAACAATGGGGGGAAAACTTGGGGGTCTGGGAGCTTGCCCCCAGCGGTGGTCCGGGGGACAGCACTCCCGATGGGGGGATTAGACGAAAAAAGGGTCACATTTTAGTTCTAACAAAACGCCCTATAAATCAACTTTTTCGTCTTCTCTCCTGCTGTACGCTCACTTCTGGCCCCCACTGTATGTTTAGCCAACCTCCACAATGAATAAATGCGTTTTCCCAAGGGATCCCTGCTTTTTAGATGACGTCCGGGCGCCACGCCTAATCGTGCCAGAGTTCCCAGTGCCGAGCTGGCGCGATTTAAGGTAAAAGAGGTCAAACTAGACCAGTGTGCACACCGAGTTGGACACTACATAGAGTGGCTTTTCGGTGGAGGCCAAGAAGCTCTTTGGAGGTCTTCAAGTTGTGCCGTCTTTAGTCAGAATAATTTCCTGCTACTGACAGAATCTTCAAGACATACTACATACTTCTCGTATCAATATGGGTATGCTACAGCGGGATCCCATCGATTAAATGTGTTTGTACAGTACTCAGCGAGTTGATGGACGGTTTTCTATAATGTTTCATCCTGCTCATATTCATACTCTATCACTACTTAGAAGTTATTCAACCTTAATAGCAGTCATTTTTCAATCCATACTATACTTAGGAACGCAAGCTTTACATTAATGCCTCAAGGTAAATTATCTTCACTGGGGTGAGAGACACACACGGTGGGTACAGTTGAGGTTGCAGTACAATGGACTTTAACACCCCATGGTCTTGGAGTTAGAAAGGTTCCTCCCATCCACTCTCAGATATGGAAATGACTCTTTCTTTCACATCATACGCAAAAAGTTCAGTACATCCCTATTAATAGCTTCTCCACTGTTTTAATCCATAGTACTATTCATGGTCGATTGAGGACTAGAGAGTTGCACCGTTAAGCACCTGGTGACAGATCCTGATCGGATGTCCTGAGGGCAACATAAGAGGCAGATACTTGATCGCATGGAAGGGAACCTTGACAGCAGACATCAGTGTCTTGACAAACTGAATAAACAGAGAAGGCCGCCCATTGCCGCTCTCTCCCTGTCAGTCTTGTCTTGAGGCCGCCCCGATTAGCACGTGCAAATGCAGAAAGCAAGTGCAGAAAGACAAAGCCTTCTGTGCGAGTAAAGTGGACGTCCTCCAACACTATTCGGTACAATGAGGCCAGAAGCTGTGATCACGTTCAAGTTAGGTAAGTTATTCTCCATTCATTGTGAAGGAATGTTCCAAGAATTCCTTCAAAATTGCACAAATCGCTCTTGCAAAGAAAGTCTTCCCTCTAGGACAAATCTTCGGCTTTAGTCCATTTGTGATACAGGACAGAAAGCTTCACTTTCGGTGGTGCTCCTGGCAAACCCTCTACTTCTTGGCGGTGGTGACCTTTTCCTACCTACACCTCAGCTGGGCCGTCTACACCTTCGCCGACGTTGTGGCAAAAAAGAGCTTCGAAGATGCCCTTCAATATGCTGGGTATGCTTCAGTATGCTTTCTTTCTGTTTAGAGATAGGTCAGAGTACACTCGGGTTGAACCCTTGAAGATTGTTCTTGTGCTCACACTCATTGACAGTTGGGTCTGGAGTGGAAAGGAAGATCCCACACTCCATCAGACTGCAATTGGTGCTACAAGACTGTCAAGGTGGAGTGGGACGAGATGGCCTTCCTAGAGGAAGTCTAGGAAGGTCTATGTCCTTGGACATTTGCTATGTCTTAGAGGACATACAAAAGTGCGATTGTCACGAAATAAAAATTTCATTAAAACTGTGACCATACTGAACAGAGAGTTGTCAATACACCTTTTCAAAGATACCATTTATGCACACTTTACGTAGAAAAATGAAAACCACTTACAAAAAAGTTCCTGAACGGTTAGCATTCGGAAAAGTCTAGCACTACTTTTTTGCTCCATAGAGTGATATTTCACAACATTTTGATTCCGTTTCCATTTACTAAAGCATATTTTCACATGCTCAATTGAAAGCTTTTACAGAAGTGCACTAATGATTTTATGTCCAGCATGTTCATGTTGATGATGGAGACAATCACACTTGGGCCCACTCAACCCTGACCACTCAACCCTGACAGCAGTTGGTGCTACAAGCACCAATTGCAGTCTGATGGAGTGTGGGATCTTCCTTTCCACTCCAGACCCAACTGTCAATGAGTGTGAGCACAAGAACAATCTTCAAGGATCCAACCCCTCTGATTCATGTCCTGTCTCTAACCAGGTGTCTATGTACACAAGGGCCCAACCCTCCTTGCCTTTGTCTTTCTGAACCGTTGCTACATCTTTCAGGTGGGTCGGTTATTACGGCGTTACCTGCGCAAGTCACACTCTGCTGCTATTTGGATGGCGACAGATGCAAGAATACATAAATGTAAGCTCAAGGGTCTGGATAGACCAGGACGAAAAACTCCAAGAACTGGCAGAAAAAGTAAGTGCGGATTAAATGAGATTCAAAACTTCCGTAATAATGTTCACTTGACGTCACAGAGGATGTAAACTTAGATGCTTTGGTGTATTAAGAAAATGATACACGGACGCAAAAGCTTTGCATACAATGTATGTAGTAAACCGCGCTAGACCAAAAAATTGAAAATTTTAGAAAACGTGCGGAATGCACGATGTAGTAAAATGGTTTTGAGAAAAAGTTTTTGGTCCCCCTCCCTCTCTTGCAATAAAGTTTCCCAATATAAGTGAAGCACACACATAACAAGGTGTTGAGATTTGGATAGCAAAATTAAACGCACTGTTTTCAGATTCATTTGACTGCAGCGCAGCAGTTTTGCATCTAGAAAATAACTAAGCAGCTCCACATCAAATATGTTTTTTTAAAACTTTGAAGGCGACCCAAAGATACTTTATTTTTAATTTCATTTCATTAGAATGTCTTTAAATATACCGTTGCGACAAGTACAGCACGCCACAAGAGATCAAAAGAGTTGGTCTAGCCTAATATTCATACGTAAAACTGTAGAACAATGTGTTACAACACTGATTTCGAATCAGTTAATTAAACCAGAGCTGCCAAGTAAAGTTAATCTAGGACTGTTTAGACTGTTCAGTGTGTTTCACGCACTGTTTAGCTTGGCTGCCAGATCGGCTGACCAAGAAGCTATTTGAGAACTCCTTCAGAACACTCTTGTCCGTGATCAGTGGAACCTGCTTAGGTTTGGGAGAGGTCAGCCTCTCCCAGACGACTCTAACCTAACTCTAAGTACTGAAAGATGGCCGCTGCATTCACATGACATGAACGTCTACTTCTCTTAGAAAGCTCATGCATATTTCCTATTGTGGATGCTATTCGGAGGCCTCATCCCCGCGGTCACAGTCTTCTACCACCAGCTGAACCATCCGGTGGATCACATCTACCCAGCTTACTTGGTTTACAAGGACTGCGGCGAGTCACTCCAGGGCTTCGCGCTGCTGGCGTCATTTCTTGTCCAAGCCTATATGTCGCTTCAAGGGTTCTTCGCCATCTTGATCACCGACGTGTTGCCATTGCTGCTATCAATAGGTTACCGCGACGCCTTCGCCCACCTGAACGAGCGGGTGTTGAGCGACTGCTGCGACAGGACGGAGCGGATCATGATCATGATCAGAGACTTGACGTCGGACACCGAGCTGGACAAGAATGTAACTTGCATGACCAGCAAACCTGACGCGTTGTTCTCGTCTTATAGCCAGCTGCGCTTCCAGATTCCCAGCATTCCCGGGGCCGTCGTTGATCCCAGTGCGATAGCTGCCATCGTCAGTGGCCGTCGCTCCGTGGTGGCCCCTCAAAAGGTCAGCAGTCCACGACAAAAGGCGCCAGCGATCATGCGAGCAATCATGAAGAAACATCGGGGCGTTCAGAGGTGCCTCCACATGTTCAACGATACCTTCAAACTTTACATCATGCTCTTTGTTCTCCAGGTGAAAGTCCAGACTTGTGTCACTTCCTAGTGCTGAAGTTTACTAAGTAATGTTTAGCAGAGTACTCGTAGTGCTAGAACGTAAGAATCCCTTCTTGGTGACTGTCTAAACATACCGTCAGGTGGTAAGTAGCGTGTATTTTATCCGCAGTGTTTCTTCATGATCGTGTCCCTCTTCTTCGTGAACTTGAGGTCGGGGTTCTCCTTCCCTCACGTGTCCTCGATGGTGCTGTTCGGGGCAAACGGGATGCAGGTAGGGGATAGGGTCTCCACAGCTATGAAGTTACCGCTTGAGTCCCTCTTCCGCAGTACCTCTTCCGCGGCTCCATAGTGCTCCACGCTTTCGGGCAAGTAAAAGCGGAAGCCCTGCGCATGCGCTACATCCTACTGATTGAGATGGGGCTGGAAGTGGTGTCGGACGACGGTCCTCTCATGACGGAACTGCCCTTCTTCTTGCAACAGGTGGACGACGCGAACGTATCCGCGGGAAACTACCTATTCTTCTCGCCATCCTTTGTGGTCTCCTTCTACGGGATACTGACCACCTACATTGCAGTCATGGTCCAGTCAATCTGAAGTCTGTGGAGTCTGCCAGTAATGTAGTACAGTAGCAAAATTTTATTCTTCTCATTTAGAAGCCTCAAAAGGGGGCATTTTCTACTTTGGAACTTTAATTACGCACGTTTGGTACAAAAGTCCATGCAATTTCGGATGCATTCATCTTTGTGGAAACATAAGAATGTACGCAAAATCATACCTTTCCATCAAGTCAGTGTGCGAAAATTTAAATCCTAACGATATAAGTATGTACTCTGTCTGTCAGTGTGTGCACATGCCCATCAGGTCATGGGCGCCCGAACCGCTGCACCCGATCATCACCAAGTTGGGTGAGCAGATGCTTCTTCTCACGAACTCCCAAGCGGTCGCGTAGCACTTCAGGTCTGAGGCCATTTCAAGGCCAAAGTCGAGGTTCAAAGTTGCATTTACTACATAACTCAAAGACAGCCATGTCAAACGATGTGGCCGAGGATGTCGGCAATGACTGTGCAGTTCCAGCGTTTATCTGTAGCTATCTATGGTGACAGGTGGAGACAGGAGACACCCAGCAAAGAAGGTCCAGGGCTTGATCGGGGCTGGTCTTATGACAATCCGAGCAACACCGGGTGCCTCTGCCAGCCTCTATACATTGAGCTAGTTCAAAAATGTCAATCTCGCGGTCAAAAATTACCATTGCACACTGAGGCATCTGGTGGAAGTCTCATTTCTTGAAGAAAAAAATGATTTACCATCCGCACTTTTAAAATTTGAAGTTTTACTACAGTCGCTCAGAAAATAGAACTGTCTGAATTTGCAACTCCAAAAATGCTGTGTTATATTAGCAGTCTTTGACTGAGCTGACAGTTTACTATGCAAATAGTAGGCAACTGTCCAGCATTAGCACCTATGATCAGCTCAATCAGAGATGCACACTCAG